>Ga0123355_10001039_pt1 | contig 38448 bp, 33 predicted proteins | sample TergutEmb28metaG_3_FD_89872 | JGI IMG/M metagenome (GOLD analysis project Ga0123355, IMG submission 89872) | Embiratermes neotenicus P1 segment gut microbial communities from Petit-Saut dam, French Guiana - Emb289 P1 | ecosystem: Host-associated > Arthropoda: Insects > Digestive system > Gut ...
ATCTCGTACCTTATGGACTGCTGCTTGTGCTTCTTTTATATTAAGATTTACAGGGATTCCTTCTTCTTCTAACAACGATCTAACTGCCAGAATAGGTGCTTGACCATAAAAACGAGTTAAAGAATCCTCTTGAACGTCAAGTGCCTTGGCTCCAGCCTTGGCTGCTGCCACAAGAGCAGGAACTGCCAGACCATCAGTTGCATGCCTATGATATTGGATTACCAGATCAGGGTATTTTTGTTTGATAGTATCAATTACACCCGCTACCTGCTTAGGACTACCAACTCCGGCCATATCTTTGAAACATAATATAATTTCATCAGTGCCTCCGCAAAGGGCAACAATATCATCAACTACTTTAAGGTAGTAGCTGTTTGTAGTCCAATCAGCTTGTGTAAAGCAGATAGTTGGCTCAAACAGTTTACCTCTTTTCATTACTTCCTCTGCCAAAGTTTTCATATTGCGAATGTCATTTAGAAAGGAGAAACATCTCCATACATCTATGTCAACATTAGCAGCAACATATTTAATAACATTAGGCGAATAAGGACGATAGCCCCATAGATTCGTTTCTCTGATTAATGTTTGAAGAAGTACTCTAGGCATTAGTTTTCTTAACTGAGCAATCTCTTCAAAAGGACTTTCTTTTCTATTCATAATTCCAACGTGCCATTTGGCACCTCCATGACATTCCACACTCAGCAAGCCCATATCATTATAATACGGTGCCAGAGTATTTAAGTCATGGCTACGATGCCTGTTTTTAAAGTCTGACTGTCCTGCATCCCTCATTGAGGTTGATGTAAAACATACACCATCCAGGTCTCGTATATTCTTAATAATTTTTTTAGGTTCCATACCAGGTTCTGCAAATATATAATTACTCATCTAATCACACCTCAAATCCATTTTGGAGTACCTAAAGCTGATACCTCAGCTACATACTTGGCCACTTTAAGCATTTCATCTTCACTATCTTTTTCAATAAACATGGATACAAGCTCATCCATATGTTCTTCTATAAAGCGAGTAGAAAAATCGCCTTCAATAAACTTCGGATGCCTGATAATACTTAGAAGTAGCGGAGCAAGTGTCTTAACTCCTTCTACCCTCAGGTTTTTACTGATAGTTCTATCCATAACTCTAATCGCATCTCTACGATCTGCACCAGTTGCCATAATCAACATAATACATGAATCGTAGTAAGGTGGTATCTCTGATCCCTCATAAATCCCCGGAGATACTCTCACGCCAGGTCCATGAGGTGAATGTAATCTCGTAACAGTACCAAAAGCAGGACTGAATTGACGTGGGTCTTCAGCATTTAAACGAATTTCTATAGACCACCTATTGGGAACTATATCATCCTGGGTAAATGGCAAAGGTTTCCCTCTAGCTACATCTATCATGATATTTACCAAGTCTAACCCGGTAGTTAATTCAGTAATACCATGCTCTACCTGTAGTCTGGTATTTACCTCAAGGAAATAAAACTTACGATTTTCTGCATCAAAGACAAATTCAACAGTTCCTGCAGAAGCATAATTAATAGCTTTCATCAATCTTACAGCTGCATCACAAAATTCTTTACGTAAAGCATCATCCAATGACGGAGATGGAGTTTCTTCAATAACCTTCTGATTGCGTCGCTGGATGGTACATTCACGCTCATAAAGGTGAACTACATTACCATGTTGGTCAGCTATTATCTGAACCTCAATATGTCTTCCTTTTTCAATATATTTTTCTACCAATACCCTATCGTTACCAAAAGATTTTAAACCTTCTGAGCGAACCTGTGCAAGAGCAGGTCCAATTTGCTCATCGTTTTCAACTTTTAGCATCCCCTTACCACCACCACCGGCAGAGGCTTTAATCATAATAGGAAATTTAACATCATCTCTCTTCATCCATTCTCTAACTTCTTCTGCAGTAGTAAGATCATCTGCTCCCGGTATTACAGGAACACCAGCAGTTGCAGCTACTTTCTTCGATTCGATTTTGTCTCCCATTGCCTGAATAGCCTCCGGCGGAGGACCAACCCAAGTTAACCCCGCCTCAATGACACGTCTGGCAAAAGTATCATTTTCAGCGAGAAAACCCCATCCCGGGTGAACTGCGTCTGAGCCAGTATCCAATGCAGCTTTTATGATTTTATCAATATTTAAATAGGAATCACCCGGTGGTGCATCACCAATATGCACTGCAGAATCTGCCATATGCACATGCATTGAAAGACGGTCAGGGGTACTATAAACGGCAGTAGTTTTTATTTTAAGATCACGACAAGTATGCATGATTCTTACTGCTGATACGCCCCGATTTGCAACAAGTATTTTATTAATTTCTCGTTCCATATAATTACCTCACCTCGTTCTTTTCTAATTATAGTGCTTAATTTTTTGTACATAATACAAAAAATTAACAACCCTTGCTAACTTAAAATTATAACTGCAAAGTTTAATCCTGTAAAGCGATCTCACGCTTGTATACAGAATTCTTGTTGTGTTTATAATCAATCTAAAACCAGCCAAAAAAAGACAATCCATAAAAAGATATTACACCTAACCCTACAGACCAAACTGCCAAGCTAATAGTCATCCAGATAGCAGTCAGCTTTTTAGGGCTTTTAAATGCTAAAGCCATAATAACTGCTAAGTGAATACCTATTATTGCAGGTGCAAGCAATGCTAATCCGGGAAGCCCATAGCGATTCCAGATTCTGCGAGCACGGTCCCCTCTTTTTGATGTTTTCTCAATCTGTTCCATTATTTGCCCTTCTTGACCTTCAAATTTCCGCTGCTTGTACCCTTCCCACCAAGCTTCCAGCTTTTCATAAATAACAATTATTATCCAAACTGCCAGAAGATTGCCGGCAAAAGCAACCACAACAACCCAAAAAGGTGATAGTCCGGCAGCAATAGCTACAGGAATTACCAATAATACTTCTATCATAGGAATAAAAGCCATAACAAAGACCAAGATATATTCCCAAACTTGTAATAATTGATTCATTATATATCAACCACCTTTTTCTAATCTTTACTCAACACAGATATTTAAAAGCATGACATCAAACCTGTTGAATGTTGGATGAATCCACGCATAACTGATTACACAACATTTTAAAACCAATTTATTATACCATAGTATAACCTTTCTCTTGCTATTTTCGTATAATATACAAATCCATTAAATGAAGGTGATAAAATGCTTAGTATACTTATTAACTTAGCGGAAAAAAAATTGCACCTTTATCAGAATCAGCAGAGAACAAGTTCATATATTATAGCCATTGGTAAACCCAGCACCCCAACTCCTCCTGGAACTTATACAATAATCAATAAAATCGTAAATCCCCATTTAGCAGCTTTAGGAACTCGCTGGCTGGGTCTTTCAAAGCCAAACTATGGAATACACGGCACCAACAAACCTGCGTCTATAGGAACAATGGCTTCTCTTGGCTGTATTAGAATGCACAATCGAGATGTGGAAGAAATTTTTCCTCTAGTCCCTATTGGAACTGTTGTAGAAATTATCTCTGGTATCAGCAATTACAACCCAAACCCTGCATTAGCACCAAAACCTACACCCCCACCCTACTATCAACCCATACCTAATCCACAACAAACCCCTTACCAGCGTCATATAGTACAGAGAGGAGACTCTTTATGGAATATATCTCAAAAATTTGGTATTCCTCTTGATGTTTTAATCAAAGCAAATAAGCTAAATAACCCTAATATGATATACCCCGGCCAGGAATTGATAATTCCTAAAAATAATTTATGAATTTTTTCAAAAATAATACTTGATACTTTTTATCAAGTATGTTACATTTATTACAAATAAAAATTCATGTAAATAACATGCTTCTAAGGAGTAATTAATATGCTTTTAACTAAAGAATGTGACTATGGAGTTAGAATTATCCGCGTACTCTCTGATGCCAGAAAAAAAACTGTAAAAAAAATATGTGATTCAGAATATATTCCGGAAAAATATGCATATAAAATCCTAAAAAAATTGGAAAATGCCGGTTTTGTGCAAAGTATCCGTGGCCGTGATGGCGGCTATTATTTAAATAAACCTTTAGATACTTTCACACTCTATGACATTGCACATGCAGTAGATGAAAATCTGTCTGTATTTGAATGTTTACGAGAAGGAGCAGCTTGTCCACATAAAAGCCAAGATGCACCTTGTACAGTTCACTTGGAATTTGAACGTATCCAACATATGTTAATAAGTGAAATGCAATCAAAGACTATGCACGAAGTGTTTAATTTACCTGACTAGTGGCATACAGTAGTATCATAAGTCTGAAAGAATGAACGAAGATTAGTCAGCTAAAAAATAAATGGGTTGGTAACCTTAAATCGGTTGTTTACCCTTTTTATATAATTTTAATGTTGATAAATTTTATCAAGTAAAGGAGTGTTAGTTATGAACCAACAGTTTAGCTGTTCAACCTGCCATAGTGCAGACAAAGAGTTGGAAAAGTTTATTGCAGATCTACCAGTAGAAACATCATTCCATCGTGTGGAATCTCAAGAAGTCAAATGTGCTTTTGGTTTACAAGGTGTCTGTTGCCGTCTTTGTGCCAACGGTCCCTGCCGAATTACTCCCGATGCTCCAAGAGGAGTCTGTGGTGCCAATGCTGATACTATAGTTGCACGTAATTTCTTGCGTGCAGTTGCAGCAGGTTCGGGATGTTATGTACACATAGTCGAAAACACAGCAAGAAATTTAAAAGACACTGCACTTGCAAAAGGACAGCTTAAAGGATTAAAAGCCTTAGATCGTCTTGGTAACATGCTTGGTATTGATGGAGTTGACGAGTATGATAAAGCAGTCAAAGTTGCTGATGCTGTACTCGCTGATCTTTACAAACCAGATTTTGAAAGAATGGAATTAACAAAAAAGCTTGCTCACCCACCACGTTATGAACTCTGGGAAAAGCTTGGTATTCTACCAGGTGGAGCTAAGTCCGAAGTTTTTTCCGGCACTGTAAAAAGTTCAACAAACCTAAACTCAGATCCGGTCAACATGCTGTTACATTGCCTACGTCTTGGAATATCCACCGGTATCTATGGTCTTACTTTGACTAACCTACTCAATGACGTAATTCAAGGTGAGCCTGAAATCCGTATGGCCCCAGTTGGATTACGAGTAATTGATCCTGATTATATAAATATAATGCTTACAGGTCACCAACATTCAAAATTTAGTTATTTACAAGAACGCCTTATGGATGAAGATGTAGTTAAAAAAGCTCAAGCAGTAGGAGCTAAAGGCTTTAAATTAGTCGGATGCACCTGTGTTGGTCAAGATTTTCAGCTTCGTGGCTCACATTGCACCGAGATATACGACGGACATGCCGGCAACAACTTCACAAGTGAGGCTATACTGGCTACCGGTGCTATTGATGCTGTTTTGACTGAATTTAACTGTACCCTACCAGGTATTGAACCAATCTGTGACGAGTTACAAATCAAGCAAATCTGTATTGATGCTGTAGCTAAAAAAGCAAATGCAGAACTAAAGGAATTTTCCTTTGATACACGTGTTACTGCAACAGACGAGATCGTAGAAGAAGTCATTGCTGCTTATGTATCACGTCGTGCAAATGTACCTATGAGCTTATTACCAGAACATGGTAATAGTAATACCCTTACTGGTTTAAGCGAAGTTTCACTGAAAAATTTCTTAGGTGATACATGGCAGCCATTGATTGATCTTATTGTCGCCGGCCAAATTAAGGGTCTTGCAGCTGTTGTTGGATGTTCAAACCTAACAGCAGGTGGTCATGATGTATTAACAGTTGAGATGACCAAGGAACTTATAGCCAAAGACATACTAGTGTTAACTGCCGGATGTTCTTCAGGTGGTATTGAAAACTGCGGTCTTATGACACCGGAAGCAGCAGAACTTGCCGGACCTAAGCTTAAAGCAATATGTCAGCAGCTAGGTATTCCACCGGTGCTCAATTTCGGACCTTGTCTTGCAATTGGACGACTAGAAATAGTTGCCACAGAAATCGCTGAAGCAATAGGTATCGACATTCCTCAGCTTCCACTAGTGCTATCTGCTCCTCAGTGGTTAGAGGAACAAGCATTGGCTGATGGTGCATTTGGTCTTGCATTAGGACTTCCTTTACATCTTGGTTCACCACCTTTTGTAACCGGTAGTAAAGTTGTTACACAAGTGTTATGTGAGGATATGAAATCTCTAACCGGCGGACAAATCATCATCAATGGAGATGCCGCTGAATCAGCTAAACTTTTAGAAGATATTATCCTTCAAAAACGCAAAGAATTGAATTTACCGTAAGGGGGGCAATAAAATGAAGCGAATTTTAATCGATGCCGACAAATGTAACGGCTGTAAAAATTGCTCCGTAGCATGTATGCAAGCTCATAGATCAGAAGGTAGTGTTTATGACTTAGATTTATCAAACCCACAGTTTGAATCTCGTAATACTATATTGCTCAACTCACAGATGAAATACATCCCGCTTTTTTGCCGACATTGTAAAAAACCAGGCTGTGTCAACTCCTGCATGAGTGGTGCAATGGCAAAAGATCAAGCTACCGGACAAGTCCAGTACAAATCAGACAAATGTGCTCAATGTTTTATGTGTGTAATGAATTGCTCTTTTGGTGTTTTAAAACCTGACCGTTTAACAAATTCACACGTGGTGAAATGTGACTTCTGTATAGATCATAACAAAGATCCCCAATGTGTGAAGATGTGTCCAACAAAAGCTATCTATGTAGAGGAGGTGTGATGAATGAAGCATGTAATTATCGGAGCGGGAGCTGCTGGGATATCTGCTGCCAAAACCATACGACAACTACAAAGCAATGACGAAATCGTGCTTATCTCTACAGATGATGCCGTCCATTCCAGATGTATGCTGCATAAACTTATAAGTGGTGAAAGAAACGTATCTGAGCTCTCATTTGTCCCTGACGGATTTTTTACGGACAATAATATTCGCTGGCTTTCCGGAGTAACAGTCACCGGAATTGATACTGAAAAAAAGCAAGTTCTTTTTAACGGAGCTTCTGAATCCTATGACAAACTATTGATTGCCACCGGAGCTCAAAGTGTTATCCCACCTATTGACGGTCTTCGTGATGCCAAAAATGTCTATGGCCTACGTGACCTGCCTGATGCTAAAGTTATTCGTGAAAAAGCCAATCAGGCAAATAGCATTGTAATCATAGGTGCAGGTTTAGTAGGATTAGACGCAGCTTATGGCCTTCTGGAAATGGATAAAAAACCGGTAGTTGTCGAGATGTCCAAAACCATTCTCCCTCTCAACCTTGACTCTTACGCTGCTTCTAAATACCAGGCAGAGTTTGAAAAAGCCGGCTGTGTTTTCCATCTTGATACTAAGCTGAGTAGCGTTGCAAGTGACAGCTCCGGAAACGTAATATCGGTTACGTTGAATGACAAAGAACAAATACCTTGCGATCTATTAATCGTCGCAGTAGGTGTACGCCCTGCCAGAGAACTCCTTAAAAATAGTGGCATTACTACTGATCAGAACATAATAGTAAACGACTATCTTGCCACGAATATTGCAGATGTTTACGCTGCCGGAGATGTAGCAGGCCTTTCAAAAAACTGGCCCAATGCTATGGATCAAGGTGAGATTGCTGCCTACAATATGTGTGGCATACCAGCTCTATATAAAGATACTTTCGACTTGAAAAATACTGTCAATTTCTTTGGTATCACCTCCCTTTCTCTTGGACAGCCTATAGCATCTGCAAATGATGTAGAGTACTATTGTGATGCTCACAATAAATATGAGAAAATCATACTACGAGACGGTGTTCCAGTTGGTGTGATCTTGCAAGGCAATTTATCCCATAGCGGATTCTGGCAATACCTTATCAAAAACAAAATCAATATTGCCACTATACCAAAACCACCTTGGAAAATCTCTTTCGCCGATTATTATGGTATAGAAAAAAATGGCGAGTATAAATGGATCGTATAAACCTAACCTCTTTCACTATATGTGCAAAACTATATGACCTTATGTAATATCAATGCCCACTTTAAAAATTTAAAGTGGGCACTTTTTTATATACTTAAATATCAAGCTTAAATTTTATATCCTTTGCAGCATCCATGTGACTGCTATAACATTACTTTCTAAATCAGTACATTCATTGAGCTGACTTTGGATATATCCCTCAAATATTGCTCTCTTTTCCGGGTATTTTGCTATTAGCTCATTTGCACGTGTAGCAATAGCTTTGTTGTCAGAATCAAAGTCATACTCTTCTTCATTTTGTAGTTCTTCCACTAACTTCAGACTATTATTTTTAAATAAATCCAACCACTGTTTATGATTTAGGAAGTCATAATTTTTATACATTACCCCTTCGTTACTCCCATCATCCGGCAAATATGCTTCATCAATTATGATATATCCGCCAGGCTTGACTACTTTAGACAGTTTAGTTAAAGTTTCTTGAGGGCTTCCTAAAATATTACCTGCTGCACCAAAAATAACACAATCGTAATTTTTCTCCGTATCAACAACTTCATTTACCTCACCAACAGCGAAATGGCATAACTCATCAACACCTAGTTCTTTTGCCTTCTGTGTCGAATACTCTATAAATTCAGGAATTAAATCAAAACCATAGACCTTTACACCAAGCTCTTTAGCTATATTAATTGACACAGCACCTTTACCACAAGCCAAGTCCAGTATTTTTGTACTCTCTGATATTGGCATATGCCTCTTTATCATCCTTATCATATCTCTTGGATTACTTCCAAGTTCCCATAAATCTTGAAGCAAATACGGCAAAAAAGGCACTAACTCTATCGTTTCAGCTGTTAATGAACAAGCCAATTTTTCTTCGATTTCTTTTATCACCCTTTCACTCTCCTTGACTTTCAATTTGATGATTTCATTATAGCTAATATCAGTACTGTTTTCAAATCAAACCAATTAACCAAAATTAAACCATCTATTTTGCAAAGAAAACTATTTATTTTAACCTCAAAAAATGATAGATTATAAATAGAAAGTTTTTAAAAAAGGAGGGTTGATTTCACAATGGAAAATGAAAAGATTTATAGTTTAGTAGAAAAGCTTTACACAGAGATGCAAAAAGGGTTTGGAAAGGTAGATAGTAGGCTAGATAGCTTGGATGCCACAGTAGGCAGTTTGAGTTCCACAGTAGATAACTTAAGTTCCAGAGTAGATAGTTTAGAAAAAGAAGTAAGAAAAACTAACCTTGTTATTGAGCATGATATAAAACCTAAAATTGAAGTTTTGTTTGACGGACATCAGCAGATTTCAGACAGGCTTAGTCGTATAGAAGAAAAAGTAACAAAACATGATGAATTTATCATGAAAAGGATTAAATAACAATATCTGATACAATAACAATTAAAGAATTTTTACCATCAACATTTCTTGTGGTTGCTCAAAAGGCGTATTATCTAAAAAAAGACCACCTTTATCTCTATATTCAAGCTTTCTGTAAAAATGCTGAGCTTGCTCATCCACTTGCGTTGAGGTCATAACCATTTTATAGCCAAGCTCAGACATTTCATTTTCCCAAAACAACATCGCCTTTCTACCAAATCCCTTCCCACAAAAAGATTCTCTGAGATATATTAAAGTAAGAAATGGAATGTTATCTAAAAACAAGTTATATCTCATTATTCCAATGGGTTCATCACCATCATAAATAACATAACCTCGTTTATCCCGTACCTTCAATTCAAATTCACTTTCCTTCAAGTGCTTATCAAGCGTAAACCAAAATGATTTATCTTCCTCAGACACATATCTAACCTGAAACATTATAGCACCGCCTAGTATAACTTCTATTTATTTTTGCCATTAAGTTACTACACCCTATTCAACAAACAAACACTCTCTATATGTGCCGTGTGCGGGAACATGTCAACAGGTTGTACTTCTTCTACTGTATAATACTCTGAGAGTATTTTTAAATCACGTGCCAATGTAGCTGGATCACAGGATACATAAATAACTCTTTCTGGTTTAGCTGCTATAATGGTATCCAATAACTCCTGATGGCAACCCTTTCTGGGAGGATCAACCACAATGATATCCGGCTTAATGCCTCTATCAACAAGCTTCTTTGCTTCTACCTCAGCTTTTCCCAAGATAAACTCCACGTTCTTCATATCATTTAAAGAAGCATTTTCCTTTGCATCTTTTACTGCTTCTTCCAGCGATTCAATCCCATAAACCTGACCTGCTATTTCACCAAGAAAAATACTAATGGTACCCGTACCGCTATATAAATCAAAAATTACACCTGTACCATCAGATTTTGCAAAGTTAATAACACATTCATAGAGCTTTTCCGCTTGTAATGAATTTACTTGAAAAAAGGAATTTGCCGATACTATAAACTTTTTTCCGCTAATCTTCTCTAAAAAATGCCCTGTGCCATATAAAACATTACTCTTCCCCTTCCAAGGTATCTTAGCATCCGGAACTACATATTCAATGATAGATACCACTTTAGGAAAAAGCTTCTGAACCTCTTCTGCAAGTTTGCCAACCTGAAATTTATCATGAGAATCATCTGCAAATATGAAACCTAACAGAAACTCATTGTTAAAAGCAGATTCCCTTATCAAAACTCTCTTTAGCTTATCCAAGGCATAAACATTAATCAGCCTCTCTAATTCATTAGCCAGTATTCTTAAATTAGACGAAATCAATAAACAATCTTTCCCCGGCACAAATTCATTAGTACTATCTTCAAAAAAACCTAGCTTTAATAAAGAGTTCTTATTTTTAAGCTCTCCTCTCCCCACTTGAAATATAATCTTATTCCTATATCCCCAAGGATTGGCCATACCTATACATGGATTAACCTTCACATAAGAAAGGCCTCCAATCCTTCCAAGTGCATTAGCTACAATTTTTGTCTTTTCCGTAAGCTGCTCCTCATACTTCAAATGTAACATTTGACATCCGCCACAACTTGTATAATTGGCACACGGAGGTTCAGCCCTATGAGGAGATGCTACAATAATCTCCTTTAAAATTCCTTCAGCATAATTTTTTTTGATTTTATCCAAGCTGACTTTAACCAATTCACCCGGCAAAGCACCTTTCACAAAGACAGCCAACCCTTGGTGCCTTCCAACTCCCTTACCCTCGTGAGTCAAGCCTGTTATCTCCAATTCTATAAAGGAGTTTTCCATTAGTTTCACCCCATGAAGTAACGCAAAATAGTATTAAAATCCGGCAAAATAATCTGCTGAATAATATAATAGAAAAATCATTATACCATTCCAAAGTCCATGAGCCAACATACAAGCAAGCAAAGAATCTGACTTTTCATAGATATAAGCCAACCCTATCCCACCTAATAATAATGGCAAAAACCTAAGTGCATCAAAATGCAGCAATGAAAAGAATATTCCTGAAGCTACCATTCCTATCATTAGACCCCATCTTTTTTTAAATACCGGATATACAATCCCTCTGAAATATATTTCCTCACCTATTGGTACCAGAACTGCACCGATGATTAATAAAATAATCAAATCTCTATAACCCATTGCTGCTAAAACAATTTCTGCAAATGGCTGCAAAGAAGATGCCATTGGAAAAATAAATTCTATGATTAATCCTGTCACTATTACTATAGCAAGTATAGCAATACCACCAAACACACCATATTTTAATATTTTGCTCGGATTCTCAAACCTAACTCCAATTTCCTTCCAAGTTATTCCTTTTATAATATTAAAATACGCTACAGATACAATAATAGCTACAATTTGGAGAACAGTGCTGATGAGATATTTTTGAGTCACTACTAAATCCCCCATCATTACACCTGCAAGCCATGTAAAAACTCTAGTTAGTATAAAAATAAAAACTAACATCAGTAATATATCTAAAATACCCCATTTGAGTTTATTTTCATTACCCTCAGGGTTTTCATTTTCCTCCACCGGTCTGTCACCTTCCTTATGCCAAAATAACTCCGTTATTATTAAAATGATATATTAATTGTTTATAAAAAGCAAATAAACAAAAAATATCAGGGAACACTAACTCATATATCTCAGAATTTCAAGAATGTCTTAGCGTTCTTGAATTTTGCCTTTTTAATATGTTACTAATACTATTCGCATTTAAAAACATTCCATGCTTTTTTCACGAACAAGTACAATAAATATGACAAAGGAGCTACTTTACAAAAATGGAAACTATTTTTACCATGCTTATTATAATAGCAACCATATTAATAGCAATTTTCGTTGCACACCGTGCAAGCAATTTCATGGATAGAAGGCTAGGTGATGATGGCGAAGAGAAAAAAAATACTCAAATCAGCTCTGCCATGATAAACCGAGTATCTCCCTTTAATGCTCAATTTGATTTTGAAGCTTCTCAAGAATTCTCCATGATAGGTACTATAGAATATTTTAATCCAATTGAGCTTAACTTAGGTGATGAAACACATATTATTCTTCTCGCCAAAAACCCGTATTGGCTTTATGCTTACTGGCATATTTTAGAGGATACTATTAAAAGCTTTGAAGATAGATTTGGAAATAAGAGTTGGGAAAACCACAATCTTTGTCTAAAACTTGCAAACTTATCAACACAAAAAGAATACTTACTGCCAATAAGCAATTATGCAGACAGTTGGTATATAAAAGTTGATGATACCCATTGTCAATGGCAAGTGTATTTAGGAAAGATGGTTCCCGAAGAAGGGCTTATAATATTAGCCAAGTCAAATCTAGCAATTACCCCTCCACTTGGACCTTCTCCTATCATTGATCCTGAATGGGAGCCTTTAGGCGAAATTTGGAATAAATTCTTGGCTCAAAGCTTTCTCACTAACCTTATATCTGGTGTCAGCTCAGAAGAATTACTAAAAAAAGGAAAGGATGATTAATTTGTCAAAGGGCTATTTAGCTTTTGTACTTCATGCCCATCTTCCTTATGTACATCATCCATCACAGGAAAATATGCTGGAAGAAAGATGGTTTTTTGAAGCTATTACCGAGACATATATTCCACTTATTTCAGCATTTAAAAGATTGAATACGGAAGGTGTTAATTATCGCTTAACTCTATCTTTAAGTCCCCCACTACTTTCCATGCTCGACAACTCTTTGCTACAGGAGCGTTATCTTAAACATTTAACAAAATTAAGGGAATTGGCAAGTCGGGAATTAGATAGAACATCAAACCAAGCTGACTTTCATTATGTGGCACAGATGTATAAAAAAAACCTTGATGAAGCTTATAATATATTTCATGACATCTACCAAGGAAACCTAATTCAGGCATTTAAAGAACTAGAAGATGCTGGCAGCCTGGAACTAATAACATGCACTGCTACACATGGTTTTTTACCATTATTGCATGTAAATAATTCTTCCATAAAAGCACAGCTGCAATTAGGTGTTGAAACTTTTGCACAACATTTTGGACATTATCCAAGGGGTATTTGGCTTCCGGAATGTGGCTATTATTATGGTTTGGAAAAAGAACTGTCCCAAATCGGAATTAAATACTTTTTTGTTGACAGCCACGGTATCCTTTTTGCTACTCCACGTCCCAAATACGGTACATTAGCCCCCATACGAACCCATACCGGGGTTACTGCTTTTGCCAGAGACCATGAATCCTCCAAACAGGTATGGAGCTCATCAGAAGGTTATCCCGGAGATTGCGACTATAGAGAATACTACCGTGATATTGGTTATGATATGGATTATGAATACATAAAAGATTATATACATCCGGACGGTCTCCGGGTAAATACAGGCTTTAAATATCATAGAATCACAGGCAAGACAGATTGGAAAGAATGTTATCAACCTGATTGGGCTATGGAAAAGGCCGCCATCCATGCCGGTAATTTCATGTTTAATAGAATTGAGCAGGTAAAATATCACACTCAGCACATGAGCATCCCGCCTATTATAGTCAGCCCTTATGATGCTGAATTATTTGGCCATTGGTGGTATGAAGGCCCGAAATGGCTTGAGTTATTACTCAAAAAATTACATTATGATCAAGATGTAATCGAAACCATAACTCCCGGTGACTACCTTGATAGGCATGAGAAAATTCAAGTCAGTACCCCATGTCCGTCAAGCTGGGGAAATGCCGGTTATAATGATGTATGGCTTGAAGGCAGTAATGATTGGATATATCGGAGGCTTCATAAAGCTGCAAAACAGATGGAAAATGTTGCAGCAACAGTAAAAGACTCGACCGGACTTAGGAAAAGAATCCTTAATCAAATGGCCAGAGAGTTATTATTAGCACAAAGCTCAGATTGGGCCTTTATCATGAAAACAGGTACTATGGTGGAATATGCAAAAAAGAGAACAGTTTCTCACTTGGAAAATTTCAATGGTCTGGCACATGCTTTGAAAGATGGAAAAATTGATATAAATTGGCTGACAGAAATTGAAATGGAGGATAGTATATTTCCTGATATTAATTACGAGGTGTATACTCCTGCCACTTAAAACAAAGACCGCCTATTTTAAATATAGACGGTCTTCCCTATTGCTCTTTACCCCTCACTGTCTTCACTACACAACTTTTGCAATCAACTGGATAATATTAAAATACTTGCCATCTTCGACCTCAAGCATACCTCTGTCCTGAACAGCATAAGGATTGGGGCTTTCCAGCCACTCTTCCCATGCCTCTTTGCAGCATAACATCTCTCGACATTCCACAAGCTCTATGCCATCTGTCTGCTCCCAAAGCTTTTTCCACCAATCCAGTGATTGAAATGTATCGGCATCTTCTTCTGTGAAATATTCCGCCAGCTCCTTCGGAACACCATTTGTCATCTCAAATTTCCAGCCCGGAATTGCAATGGCAATATAGCCGCCTTTTTTCACATAAGGGATAAGAGAAGGCAGCATTTCCGGAGTTCTGCCAAAATAATGATAAGCATCTACACTGAATAAAATATCGAAATATTCATGAGCAAATGGCAGTCCCTTTGTAGCATCTACATAAACAGGTACCGCTTTATTTTCAATTCCTATTTCCTGAAAACGTTGATAGTTTTCTGTTGGGGATATCCACAAATCAGCAGCAAATACTTCAGCACCATATTTTTGCACTAATAACATTGTGGATAGGCCACAGCCACATCCCAAATCCAATATCCGTGAACCCTTTTTAATTTCCAAAAAAGATGCCATTTCTTCTGAGATTCTCAGTGCATTAGGTCCCATCATCGTGGCTCTTAAAAACTCCAAGTTATCTTTATTAGAGATAAATGCATTTGTAAATTCGTACATATGATTCTTCCTTTCCATTTTTGACCTCTGTCTACTGTAAAGTATAGCACTCTATATTGAAAAAAGCTCCCTAATAAACAATTCGTAAATAAAAAAGCGACCGGGTATTATAAAACCATGCCGCCTCTCAGCTAACTATCTTCTTTCATAGTACGTAATATTCTCTAAAACCAACTTCTTACTTTATGTTTTACTCTGCAACATCCTTTGAATTTTATCTTCATAGAAAACCCCTAACTCTTCTGCCGCTTCCTGGGAAAAACCTTCAGTATATATATCATATTGAGGTTCCTCACTATGTGGCAGTACCAACACCCAGCCTTTATCATGCCTGATTTTGACACCATCAATTAACTCCATAGGAAGTTCCTTGACGTCACTTATTAAGGCTCTCATTATTCTGCCCTTTTGCTCCCATGGACAATGGGTTGTTTTAACTTGAAGGTAAATATCAGGAATTTCGTCTACTAAATCTCCAAGACTTATATTTTCCTCCGCCAGAAAGTCCATTAGTATAATAACTGCATATAAAGAGTCATTTTGCATAAAAAACTGGGAATACGGCTTTTGCAATCCAGCATTTTCTTCTCTCAAAATTTCTCCCATAAAAGCCCAAGGTGCTGTTTTTGTTCTAATAACCCTACCATTATATTTTTGTCCAAGTTTTTCAATTGTTTCCGAGGCAGTTACAGGAACAACTACTGTACCTCCCTTGTTTGCTTTGAAAAGCACCAATGCCATGAGAATATTGAACATATGCTCAGCAATTTTCCGCCCTTTATTGTCAATAAGTATGATTCTTTCTCCATTGGCATCAAGAATAAAACCAAAATCCAAACCTTTACTAACAATCTCTTTAGACATGACTTCTGCCAACTGAGTTTGCTCTTTAAAACTTTTATCCCCCATACCTTCTCTTTTAAAGTATTGCAAATCACATTTCAAGCGACCTGATAACTCTTTAAAGAGATTGTCCATTACTGTACCTTTGATGCTAACTAAAACCTGAAAGTTTCTTTGGTTAATTTTTTCTACTGCAATACTATTTATTATGTTATCAAGATAGGAATGTATGGAATGTTCCACTCTCACATGCTCTCCAATCTCTCTTTCCCGAACCCTTCGGAAATCTTCCCTGTTATAGATGCCTTCTATCTTTCTTTCCATATCTCTGTTAATATTCACACTTTTGCCATCAACAAACTGTATCCAGCATTTATCAGGATTATTGTAGTCTATTTTAATATGCACTCCACTTTGAGCACCAACACCCCTCACAGCAAATCTATGTATCGGCATGGTTTGCTCTCCTAAATCAGAAACTTTAACACCTGTAGACATTAAACCGGATATAAAAGAACTTTTTAACATTTTAGTTACCAGTCTGCCATCACAGCTAACAGCCACCTGTTCATCCTTTTTCAACACACTACCATAGGATGCTCCAAGTTTTGCTGCCAGTTCAGGGGTTATGTCCCAATTGGTTAACCCCGGAATACCTTCAATGCCAAACAAGTTTTTATTTGCCCTTTCTCCCCAAACTAAGCTATCTGATACAATAGCTCCAGTATTGACCGATTTATAAGGCCATATCTTTACCTGTGGCTTAATTATACTTCTTGATTCTATATGTGTTCCATCTCCAATGGCAGCATCCTGAAGGATTATGACGTTATCTTTAATGGTAACCTTATTCCCTATTAATGCACCACTCAAGGACGATCTTTGACCAATATAGACATTGTTCCAAATTACCGTCCTTTTTACTGCAGCTCCATCTTCAATTACAACATTATCTCCCAATATTGTATATGCTTCAAGTCGCACATCTGCTCCTATCCTGCAATTTTCTCCAATTAAAACAGGACCTTTAACATTTGCATCATTGATACTGGTATCAACCCCTTCTCCTTTAATGCTCTCTCTGATTAAAGTACCCCTGGGATTAACCTTTACTTTGCCTCCTAAAATATCTTTATGGGATTGTAGGTATTGCTCTAAATTGCCTATATCACACCAATATCCTTCCAGTAAACACCCAAACATAGGCTCTTTATTTTTTAGCAATAACGGAAATAAATCTTTACTAAAATCAAATTTTTGCCCCATGTCAAAATAGTCAAGGACTTCCGGTTCCAATACATAAATACCCGTATTAACCCAATCACTGAAAACCTCACCCCAACCGGGTTTCTCAAGAAAACGCTCTATAGTTCCATCGGGATTTGTAATTACAACACCATATTCTAAAGGATTGGAGACCGCTGTAAGTATAAGGGTAGCTAAGGAGCTTTTATGTTTATGAAAATCTATTGCATCTTGAAGATTTAGATCTGTCAGGGCATCCCCACTTACTACTAAAAAAGTTTCATCCAAAAATGAACCGGCATTTTTCACACTACCTGCTGTACCAAGGGGAACATCTTCGATAAAGTAATGTAAATTCACACCCCACTGACTGCCATCTCCGAAATAATCTATAATATGCTGTGGCAAGTACTGTAAAGTTACTCCTATTTCCGTTATACCAAGTTTTTTTAGAAGCTCCACCGCATATTCCATTACAGGTTTATTTCCTACCGGAACCATCGGTTTTGGTCTATCACAGGTTAGAGGTCTTAGTCTGGAACCTTCACCACCAGCCATAATTATTGCTTTCAATATAAGCAACCTCCTAGTTTAGTGGATTTTTTGATATATCTCTTATCATGCCTAGTGACACATTCGGAGAGAAAGCCAATCTTTTAGGCAAATTTCTTTCCATATACCAGTTACTTTTTTCATATTCTACTTTTATGTTTTCATAAACTGTATGAGTCTTTTTGGCAATTGATGACCAGTCATATTCATTTATTACATTCTCACTTGCAGTAGCTGCTAATCTCCAGGCAAAACTCTCATCTCTTAAAATTGCTTTTATCTGATCAGCAAGGGATATTGTATTACCGGGGAAAAATTTCAAACCATTCTTGCCATGATTTATAATTTCACCCAAACCTCCTGTATCAGATACAATTACCGGCGTTGCTGAGGCCATGGCTTCAAGTGCTACAATACCGAAAGGTTCATAAAGGCTGGGAAAAACAGCAATATCAGCCCTTTTGTAAAACTTTTTTAACAAAATATCATCAACGTATCCTGTGAAATGTATCTTATGTTCAAGACCCATCACCTTTACCTGGTGCTTTAGCTGCCCTTCCATTGGCCCTGTACCGGCAATTACAAGCTTTGTGCAAGGGAATTCTTGCAATAGATGTGGGATAGTATCAATTAGAACATGTACCCCCTTTTCTCTCACAAGTCTGCCGACAAAAAAGATCATCTTCTCATTATTATTTACTGTAGAACCTAAGGAATCTCTATTTTGGTTATATTCAAACCTATCCAATTCAGCAAACTTTTTTACATAAACACCATTGGGTATATTTACAATTTTATCTTGTGGTAAGCCAAACAACCCATTGACCTCTCCTTCCATATGCTTGCTGCATACTACCACCTTCCACGATTCATAGCCGAGAAACCATTCAATACTATGGATAAAATTTTGCAGGGGAGTATGCAGTCCTTGATTCCTGCCCGCTTCAGTTGCATGGATGGTAGCAACCAGGGGCAGTTTATGAGAATGTTTTAAGACTCTGGCTGCATATGCCACAAGCCAGTCATGTCCATGGATAATGTCAAAATCATATTCCTGTAGGATCTCTATCCCCTTTTCTATCAAAGCAAAATTCAATTGGTTAATCCAATGCATAAAATCTGGTGTTTGTAAAGGCAATGGATATACTCGATGAATATGTACTCCCTGCTCCTCTTCGTAAAAAGAAGCTTCCTCAGCTCCTCTTGTCAAAACATGTACTTCACACCCTAGCTCATTAAGGGCCAATGATAAATCTTTAACATGTCTCGCAAGCCCGCCAACACTTTGGGGTGGATATTCCCACGATAACATTAAAATTTTCACAGTCCAATTACCTCCGAAATCTATGTTTTCATCTAACACTTAACGGATTGAGCCTCCAATAAATGAAGATTTGTTTTATACGTTTATTGTTTGAAATATTAGGTTTTTTTATCCCGCAAAAAGAAAAAAAGCAACTGTCTAAAAAACAGTTTGCTTTTTTGTCGTTGGCCATCCTACCCATTATGAATTTCAAATGTCCAATTTATTCCACTATTGTTGTCCCAGTTATCAGCACAATCTTTAAAACAGAAATTAAACCTCTCCATATCCTCAATTGGCATAGTTTTTGCCCAACCTCTATCTGTTTTTTCCATGCGGATATTTTGTACTTCTTCCCAGCTTCTTGGATTGCCATATCCACAATGCATATAAACTTGCTTTGCTCCATCATTAGCTAATAAGCCGTAATATAAAAAAGTAACTTCTTCACCTGATGTAACCGGCATGGGATCTACAACTACTCCGCCATAATAGTCAGCATCACGCATATGCTTTAATCTTTCATCAGTTTGTGCAAATCTGCTTTTTCGATGGTCTACCATATTTAAAATCCACCTCTTTGAAATTATTAGTTTTTCTCCTATAGTATTTTTATTTTTCGTTTTAATTATGATACTATTTCACCTTCAAAAATATGGAATATCTCCAATTTAACAAAATTTAACTTCAAAGCAAAAAATGGTTACAATAAGGTTTACAAGAATCTTTCTTAGCCGAGCGGCATCTATTAAATATTTTAAACATACAAACCAATAGTGTTATTATGATTAATTTACAATCCTCATTCTCTTTTTTTGATATCATAACTACAACTATATTGGAAGCCATATTCGGCAGCCCAGGTATATGTAATACCGCTGCATTCATTATCTCACCATTAAGGGCCGCTGCTGAAATAACCTCTACCTGGAACGTGACCACCGCAGCCGCTCCTGCTGCCAAGCTGCCAATTTCTACCATCAGTACTCCACCTACAAAGCTATACGCTGCCGATACATCATTAACAAATACGCTGTTAGATACAAAATTCACTAAACCAAGATCCAGCTCATCTGATATACTTATGCCACTTACCTGCGTTGCAGTAAAATTATCTACTCTTATTGTGTACGTTACTCTTTCACCTACAAAAACCACAGACCTATCTGCCGACTTCTCTATTTCAATATTTGGCAGCCCTACTTCTACCTCAACTACATTTGAATAATCATCCGGAATGCCTATTATATGCAGAATCGCAGTATTCGTTATCACACCGCCAATTGCTGCCTCTCGCACCACTACCTGAAACGTGATTATTACAAATTCTCCTGCTGCCAAGCTCCCAATCTCTATTGTCAGCCTACCACCTACAAAACTGTAGGGTACCGGCAAATCATTAACTCGCACACTGCCAGATATAAAACTTACTAAACTAAGATCTAATTGATCCGATACACTAATGCCGGTTATCTCAACTTCGCTAAAATTCTCTACTCTAATAGTATATGTCAATGTTTCACCAACAGACACTTCGCTCTTATCAACTTCCTTTCCAATAAGAATATCCGCTCTGTAATTAATATCATAATTATTAAGAGGATGCCAATATATTGATGGTCCGATTAATGGTGTTTCGATATTTGTAATTTCCGGGTTTACAGGCGGAATAAAGGCACCTCCTCCTGCATAGTTATCCGCAAATACCACACGCTCATTTGTACTTAGATTATAATAAGCATTTGGTAAGAGTCGACGCGTATATTCAAAGGCCTCTGTGAATATACCTCCTCCGTCACGACTAACCCTATTGCCGACAATTGAGCTGCTGTAAAGACCTGTAGCAATGAAAATGCCTGCAAGTGTCACATAGACACCACCACCGTATATAGTTCTCACAATACCATCTGCATCAAAACCGTTATCGCTTATTTCACCGCCATTAAACGTTAACCGAGCAATATCCAGATATATACCACCGCCGCTGTTATCTGCAAAATTCCTGGTAATAGTGCCACCATTCATAAAAAAAGTACCCCTTGACACATGCACACCACCACCCCTTGGAGATGTGTTGTTGGTAATTAGCGTATCACTTCCAGACATATTAAGTCTGGCACTGTGATTTATAAATACACCGCCACCTTTATCAGCGGTATTGCCGGCAATCTCACCACCGAGCATATTAAATGTTGCAGTACCGTCAGCCATAACGCCTCCACCACCACCAAAACTTGAACCTTCAACACCACCCGTGCCGGTGACTATGTTATTTAAAATAATACCAGCGTACATATTGAATATACTTGTACTTCCTCCACCAGCTCCTCCGCCTCCGCTGCCGGCAGTATTATTGGCAATTCTTCCAGTATGCATAGTAAATAAAGCACCATTATGATAACGTACACCACCACCCCAACTGCCTGATATGTTATTATCAATTGTGCCGTTATTTATAATGAAAACACCATTTGTATTCACCATGACACCACCACCACTGCCACCACTAGAATTGTTGTGGATACGTGCAATGCCATTCATATTAAAAATACTGCCACTCCCCGTCATATATACACCGCCACCGCTCAATGCAGATGCATTTTCGGTAATTTCACCATCATTCATGGTAAATGTACTACCAGGTCCAACAAAAGAGTTCATACGCACAGCCCCTCCATGTTGCTGAAGACATCCCTGTATTACAGTATTATTCTCCATAACAAAGTTACCATTTTCGATAACTCTTACACCACCGCTACGCAATGATATATCAGTACTAATGCCTTGCAAAATAATGTTTACCAGGGTTAAGCTGCTACCCTCACCAGAGACAATGAAATGACGAGGGCCTTCACTTGCACTTACACCTGCTGGCCCAAACAAAGTATGACGAATACCGCCGGTACCGGTGCTCAAGTCTGTACCATAACTAGCCAAAATAATATTACGTCCACCAGAGATAGTAATAGAAGCGGAATTGGCACCGGCATTGGCCATTGTAATATCAGCATCTGCAAATATAACCCATGGTGTTCCATCAATAGGTGCTAAATCGATTGCATCTCTGAGTTCCAAAAAATCAGTAACTATAATTGCCATTTTTCACCCCTCCTTTTTTATTTTTATCTCCGATATCCGCTTAAAGTAGCTCTTATTTCCTCTAAGATATATTTTATGCATCTACCTTATATATGGTTACTTCCATCCCGCTTACTACCCCAATCAATCAAGTTGCTAACTATTCCTTTCAGTTTGTCAAGGAGTGAAATCAGCATCTTTCTATTTTAGGGCATGAAAAAACCCGCAAGGCTTGTATTGCCTTGCAGGTTTAGTCATACCGTTCAAAATCCAGACCATCATGCACTTGGGCAAAGATGGGTGGCATTATGCTATTTGCTTATACTCAGATGACTTTAGCAATCAACTGGATTGTATTAAAATACTTTCCATCTTCTGCTGCCTTCATGTCCAAAGTCCATTTGTCCACATACTCCGCATCCAATGTAAATTCTTCTCCCTTTTTGGGGTCAAGGATTGCAAGGTATTCTTCCCAAGCTATATCGTGGCAAACCTGTTCACTGATGTTTATAATTTCTATGCCCTCAGTTTTGCTCCATAGCTCCCTCCACCACTCAATGCCACGGACGTACCTTGCAACTTCGGGAACATCCCAAAATGGTTGCATTTCTTGTGGAACATTGTCGCCAAAATCATATTTCAGCCCGGGAAATGCAACAGCAATGTAGCCGCCTTTTTTCACATATGGAATAAGATTTGACAATGCTTCTTCGTTATCGCCAAACATATTATATGCACCTACAGAAAAAATCACATCGAAATAACCCTTTGCAAACGGCAACGGCTGTGTTGCATCTAACAGCATCGGAACGATTTTATCCGCAATGCCAAGGGATTGGAAATTTTCGTGATTTTCGGTCGGGTCAGCATATAAGTCAGTAGCAAAAACCTCTGCACCGTATGCTTGCACCAAATACACCGCCGACAAGCCCATTCCGCAGCCCAAATCAAGGATTTTCATATCCTTTGTGATTGTGAAATGTGCAGCCAATTCCTCGGCTTGTCTTATTCCATTCGGTCCCCACATTGTGGCGTTCAAAAATGCCAGGTTCTTTTCGTTTGATATGAATTTATTTATAAATGTGTTGTTCATCATTTCATCTCCTAAAAGTTAGTTTGGTAACTTATGGGAGGTTTTTATACACAAGATTATTTTATGCAAACCTCCCGGCTTACTATCAGCTCTCGTGCATTATACTCTAACATTGTTCATTCTCCTTTGTTGTTCAAAATATAAAATTATTACGCAACCTGCCACAAAGACAGACAACGAACACAGTAATTTTACCACACCCTAAACCAAAAATCCACTCCATCATGCCACAAAAAGTCTTGTAAAAACAAAAAGGTCAGGAAATAATATCCTGACCTTTAGCTGACTACTTCGCCAAATGTTCTTTAATTAAAGTATTAAGAAGTTGGGGATTGGCCTGACCTTTTGTTTCTTTCATGATTTGACCAACCAAAAAACCTAAGGCTTTTTCTTTTCCATTATGGTAGTCTTCTACTGATTGAGGGTTGTCTGCCACAATTTTTTCGATAACTGCCTGTAATTGCCCCTGATCACTAATCTGAACATAACCTTTTTCTTTAATAATCTCTTGAGGCTGCTTACCTGTAGCAAACATTTCCTCAAATACAGATTTAGCAATTTTATTGCTTATTTCACCTTTATCAATGCTTTCTAAAAGGGCTGCTAAAGCTTTTGGTTTTACCGAACTTTGTGCAGGTGTAACCTGACCTGCATTTAACAGCTTCATAAATTCAGCCATTATCCAGTTGCTAAGCTTTTTAGCATCCTGATAGTCATTTAATGTTTCTTCAAAAAATCCGGCAAGTTCTTTATCCTTTGTAAGGATATCTGCATCATATACCGGTAATCCTAGTTCCTCAATAAATCTCTGCTTCTTTTCCTTTGGAAGTTCAGGTACTTTGGCTTTTACAGCTTCTAGCCAAGCATCATCAACCTCTATATATACCTGTTCAGGGTCTGCAAAAACCCTATAGTCCGGATTTTCCTTGTTTCTAAGGGACAGAGTTATTTCCTTGTTCTCATCCCATGTCCTTGTTTCCTGAACTACCTTTTCACCTTTTTGTAAAACCTTTATCTGTCTGTTTATTTCATACTCCAATGACTTTTGTAATGATTTAAAGGAATTAAGATTCTTTATCTCAGTCTTTGAGCCAAATTCAGTACTACCTTTTGGTCTAACTGAAATATTGCCATCACATCTCAAAGAACCCTCTTCCATTTTACAATCTGATACTCCTATATATTGCAGAACTGCTTTTAGATTATCAACATATGCAACAGCTTCTTCTGGAGTTCTAATATCAGGGTCTGTTACTATTTCAATAAGTGGCGTTCCTGCTCTGTTTAAATCCACCAACGACCCCTGAGCCACTGAAATGGTTTCTCCCTCATGAACAAGTTTACCGGCATCTTCTTCTATATGTATCTGCCTAATGCCTATTTTTTTTGTCCCATTTCCTACATCTATTTCAACATGACCATTTAAGCCTATTGGAGAATGAACTTGGCTGACCTGATAACCCTTAGGCATATCAGCATAATAATAATTCTTCCGGTCTAGCCTGCCATATCTTGTTACATCACAGCTAAGACTAAGACAAGCCAACATTGCATGTTCTACTACTTGTTTATTTAATCTTGGAAGGATACCGGGCATACCCAGACAAATAGGGCAAACCTGACTATTTGCCTCAGCACCAAACTGTGTACTGCAACCACAAAATATCTTACTTTCTGTTTTCAGCTCCACATGAACTTCCAAACCTATAACTGCTTCATACATTGCCATCCCTCCTAACCCCTAAGCTTTGCTCGTATGTATAAGCGACCTTGAGAATTGTCTTCTCATCAAAAGCTTTACCCATTAGTTGTAAGCCGATTGGTGAACCTTCACTAGCACCACAGGGAATAGCAATAGCCGGTATCCCTGCCATATTTGCAGGTACTGTAAATAAATCAGCTAAGTAAATTGATAATGGGTCATCTGTTTTTGCCACCTGATTAAAAGATACAGGTGTTAATAAACAGTCATATTGACCGAATGCTTTATCAAAATCATTTTTGATAAGGGTTCTTACCTTTTGAGCTCGTAAAAAATAATCATCATATCGTCCTGAACTCAAAGCATATGTCCCTAGAATAATCCGCTTTTTCACTTCCGAGCCAAAGCCTTCTTGACGTGTTTTCCGATACATGTTTAGTAAATCTTCTCCATCCGGTGTTCTATATCCATAGCGAACTCCATCAAACCTCGCCAAGTTTGAACTTGCTTCCGCTGAAGCTATTATATAGCAAGAAGCTGGAGCATATTCCGTATGAGGTAAACTACATTCCTCCACTATAGCACCCATACTCTCAAGTTGTGCTGCTGCTTTTAATACAGCTTCTTTAACCTGAGGATTAAGTCCTTCAGAAAAATACTCTTTAGGCATACCTATTTTTAAACCTTTAATATCTTGTCCCAGATGCTTTTGATAGTTTTCAACCGGTATATCTGCTGAATTAGCATCAAAAAAGTCTTGTCCGGATATTGCTTCCAATACTATAGCTGCATCCTCAACAGTTTTTGTTATCGGCCCTATTTGGTCTAAGGAAGATGCAAAAGTAACTAATCCATATCTTGATACTCTGCCATAAGTAGGCTTAAGACCTACAACTCCATAAAACCCAGCAGACTGACGAATACTGCCTCCTGTATCTGACCCTAGGGCGAAAAACACTTCATCATTTGCAACACTGGCAGCCGAGCCTTCATCTGTAGAATATCCCATTGCAAATTCATTCATATTAAGTTTGCCTAAAAAAACTGCTTTTTGTTCCTTAAGTTTTTCTATAACTGTAGCATTATATGGAGCTGTGAAATTTTCAAGGATTTTAGACCCACAAGTAGTTTTTACACCATCTATACAAATATTATCTTTCACAGCCATGGGAATTCCGGCTAATGATGGCAGTTGACTACCTTTATGTAACTCTTCGTCTATCTTTTTGGCATCTTGAAGAGCTTCCTCTGCTGTTAGTGTAATAAAAGCTTTTACTTTACTATCAACTTGCTCAATTCTTTGCAAAGCTGATTGGGTAACTTCTGTAGCACTTACTTCTTTGCTCTTTATTTTCTTCTGTATCTCTGTAATAGTATGATTATATAACTCCATGCCCTATCTCCTCCTTACACAATCTTGGGAACTCTGAAAAAGGTATCCTTGGCTTCAGGTGCATTAGCAAGGGCTTTTTCTACGGTAAATGATGTAGTGACTTTATCTTCTCTAAAAATATTCGCCCTAGGAAATACATGGGTGGTAGGCTCAACTGCAGAAACATCCAGTTGGTTTATTTTCTCAGCCCATCCCAGAATAGAGCTTAACTCTTCTGTATAAACATTTGCTTCTTCTTCTGACAGTTGAATTCTGGCTAATAATGCAATACGCTCAACTTCTTCTTTGCTTATAGACATAAATACTTCACCCTCTCTTATACTAGCTTATAAAAACGCAAAATAGCATCAAAATAATGCTATTTTATAACAAAATTCTATCGTTTAATTATAGCAAAACAGGTCTTCTGGTGCAACAGCTCCTCTTTTTATCGTTTTTATCTATGAAAAATAGATTTCAATGTGTATGTATGCTATAATCAAGACAATTTTATTTTGTATACTATTCCGTTTTGTGCTCAGTAATATTAAATATCTATATAGTATGAGGAGAAGATATAATGCCGAAGTCAGTCATTCCATTCAGCGATTTTTTAATCTCAGCAGGAGCCAAACATGAAGCCTTTATCAATCAACTACACGCTTATCTGCAAGAAAATGATTGTAGTTGGAAAATCAAAGAAGCGGCGAATGGCTATGTCGTGTCTTATATTCATAAACCCACCAAACGAACAGTCGCAAACTATGTTTTCCGAAAGAAAATGCCCATGCTACGTATATATGCAGATAATATTCTTTCTTATGAAGATAACGTATCACAATGGCCAGATACAATGAAAGATACAATCCGCAAAGGTGGAAATTGCAGTAGGTTAATCAATCCTACCGCTTGCAATTCTCGCTGCCTGAAAGGTTTTGATTTCATTTTAGATGGCGAACGTCAACAAAAATGCCGTTGTCATATGAGCTTTACATTTTTCTTAGATAATGAAGAAACAAAGCCCTATCTGATAGAAATCATCGAGCATGAAATGCAAGCGAGAAAATAATCAGTACCTTCACATCTCGGACAAATGCCTTTGCTAGGTTTAACAGCAAAAACAGCCAAGAAATATTTGGCTGTTTTTTGAATTACACCTTATATAAGATAGGTTTGGTTTATACTATCTGGTAAAATCTTGATCTTTCTAATTTCCATTACGTTTTTCCCATAATTTCTCTTTAAGCTTTTCAACAATATTTTGGAAACGCCAATTTTCACTCAAGGTAGAAAAAGCAGGGTTATTGGCTACACCATCTATCATACTTTGCTTTATTGATTTTTCATCCCTAGGCAGCTCTGCTGTTCCGAAAGGAAGCTCGTCTAATGAAAGGTTTACTTTGTCAAAAAACTCATCTTTATTTAACAGTACCAAAGGATATGTAATGTTGGTTGCAACTACTGAATATTCTTCAAGCATATCAAGGGCTTTATCTACGTTTTCACTTGCTAAATAGCCCTGTGCAGATGCTATATAAAAAGGCAAAATACCTGTTGGGCAAAGATCTTTTATATTAAACAGCTTAATCAATTCCATTGTTCGCCTGCACATTTCATCAAAATGCCCAGCGTCATCAGCACAAATAGTAAGATATAGTGGAATGTAGCTAAAAAGATCCATAACACCATCATAGATATTGCCTTGTAATTGGGTTTTTGCTTCTTCTATTTTTCCGGTCATTATATAGGCTTGAGATAACAACATGTCACTGGAAGATGATGATATCTGCTTTTTTGCATCTTTAAACAAATCGATCACTTCTTCCGGCTTACCCAACAAAAGTTCACAAAAAGCTTCCATGTAAATAGCAAGTTGCTTTAATTCCATATCATTACTTTGCTCTTTCACTCGAACAAAAAGTTCCTGTGCTTCTATAACTATGGCAGTTTTTTGTTCATCATTTAAGGAAGCTACGGTATAGTAACCGTAATTTATATAAAGTGCTCCTATTTGAGCAAGCAGAGGAAAGCAAGAAAAATATTTCTTAACAATATCACGGCAACGACTCATAACTTCATCAAATGGTTTTGTAGCAAACTCAATTGATAACTCCTTGTATAGTTTGCGAATATCTTCATTTGTCATTTGCGGTTCATAACCCATCAACTCATCGATGCTAATATTGAAATATGCAGCAAGCCGGGGTATTAAAATAATATCGGGATAACTCTGTCCGGTCTCCCATTTTGAAACGGATGCCTTAGATACTCCGATAAAATCTGCAAGCTCATCTTGTGTAAGTCCTTTTTCCTTCCTCTTATTTAAAATACTACGTGCAATATTAATTTCATTCATAAAAATAACCTCCATTTTTATATTTAACTCCTGCCCTTCCGAGACTTTATTTGGCAATATCCTATATAATCTTTATCGCGATAAGTGACTATATCTTTATTATATGGATTGGCAGTTAAATGCTCAATGGATTTGTAGTTGACTTTGATTTAAAAAGTCAACCAATAGGAAACTTGCATGCCGATTAAGGCAATAATTAAAGAAATAAGACCTTAAACTTTCTGTTTACTATTTAAGGTAAAATGATATAATATAGTAAGGGGTAATCGAATCCGCAAGATGCGGTTACCACCAATGAAGAGAACTTACTTAATCACTCTGCAGGGTAAGTGCAGGGTGATTACTTTTTTGTACCAATTTTGTAGACAACTACAATAAAGCCAACTATTAGCACCAATGCTAACAATCCGTAGATATCCATGATACTCACCACCTTCCCTTTAGGAATGAGAACTTAACCTCCTCCCTTTAGGAATAAGTGGCAGCAACCACATCCTGCAACTATTCGATTACCTTGCCCATATTTTAGCATAAAACCAAATATTTCCACAAGAAAAATTAACTTTCCCTTTACCACGTTAAACATGATTTTGCCTGAATTTACAAAACTATATCAATTAAACTTAAAACTACTACCCTCTGGTAGTAGTTTTGTTGTATTATATAGCTTAAGTGGAAAAGCATCGGATATAATCGGAGGTTTATACGTTGACTATAAAAAGCACCAGCCAAGATAATTTAGATACTTCTTATGAAAATAGAGGATTCAAGGCAGGCTTTATTGCCTCATTACCCATTGCTATAGGCTTTATTCCCATTGCAATTACCTTTGGTGTCGTTGCTCAGACAGCAGGTTTGGACTTTATGCAGACTATGGCAATGTCAATCTTCATATTCGCCGGAGCCAGTCAGTTTGTAGGTATAAACTTGATTGTTGCTGGAGTTCCTTTTATAGAAATAGTCTTGGCTACCTTTATGATAAATTTTAGACATTTCTTGATGAGTTCTTCTCTGACAACCAAGCTTGCACCTATAAAAAAAAGAACCCTAGCTGTAATAGGTTTTGGCGTAACCGACGAAACCTTTGCTCTGGCATCTATGCAGCCGGGCAAACTTAGTGGTGGTTTTCTGCTGGGTCTAAATCTTACAGCTTATGCTGCCTGGGTAATTGGCACAGGACTTGGAGTAGTCCTTGCTGCAGGTATGCCTCCTGCTCTTCAATCCAGTATGGGTATTGCTCTCTATGCAATGTTTATAGGCCTTTTAGTTCCTAATATGAAAAGGTCTTTAAAAGTAGCTGCTGTTGTTGCTATTGCTGGGATAACTAATATAGTTTTGCTTAATTATCTTTCTGTAGGCTGGAGCATAATTCTGGCAACAATTACAGGAGCCCTGATCGGGACGTTCTTCTTTAAAGGAGATAAAAATAATGGATAACTTCTTAATGGACAATTTTTATCTGCTAGTTCTGGCAATGGCAGCCGTGACCTTTTTACCCAGAGTATTTCCATTAATATTTTTGCATGGAATAAGACTGCCTTTAAAAATACAACAATTCCTGGGTAATATTCCTTATGCAGCCCTTGGTGCTTTGATTATACCCGGAGCGTTTTTTGCTGCAGATGGCAACTTCACCTATAGTCTTGTAGGTGTCCTTACTGCTGTATTATTGGCTTATTTAAATCTCAATTTATTGCTCGTGGTTATTGGTTCTATATTATCAATTTTCCTTTTCCAAATATGGTTCTAGCAACTGTGTAAGCTCATCTTCACTGATAATCTTCAAATTAGGAGCTTTTCCTTCCTCAATTAACTGTGCCGCTTTTTGAGCTTTAGAACCGGCATCTTCACCAACAATGACATAATCAACTGCCTTACTTACAGAACTTGCAACTATTCCTCCGGCCTTCTCTATAAGTTCCGCAGCTTCATTTCTGCTTAAGTTTTCCAGTTTGCCTGTTAACACAAATTTTTTACCTGCCAATGCTGAAGTGCTGTTTGTATTATCAGTCAGGGCTTTTGGGTTTTGTGGTTCAATACCTTTATTAAGGAGATTTTCTATAGCTTCTGAAAATCTATCATCCTTGAAAAAACTAATAATACTCTCTGCAACTATATCACCAACATCTTCTACCTCTATTAACTCCTCGTAGCTTGCATTCATAATACCATCCAGTGACTTAAAACTATCAGCCAATGCCCTGGCAGTATTTTTCCCTACATGTTCAATACCAAGGGCATAGATAAATGCCGAAAGGGTTGGCTTTTTGCTATTTTCAAGAGCCTCAAGAAGGTTTCGAGCTTTTTTTTCTTTAAAACCTTCCAGCTCATAAAGTTTTTCATATTCAAGATTATATAAATCTGCTACATCTCTTACATCCAGAACATCAAATAAAAGCTCAGCAGTTTTTTTGCTAAAGCCTTCTATATTCATTGCATCTCTGCTGGTAAAATGAACAATCCTTGAAACAATTTGTGGTTTACATGATAAGGTGTTTTCACAGAAAAGATTGGGCCCTTTCTCAACCAATATGCTTCCACAAGCCGGACATTCTGACGGTTTTTCTATAGATATTTCTTGCTCACCAAGGTTATCCTCTACACAACCCATAATTTCAGGTATAACATCATTTGACCTTCGAAGCCATACTCTGGAACCTATGGCAACTTTTTTTCTTAAAATATCTTCCCAATTATTCAGTGTTGCCCTTTGCACAGTGACACCGCCAATATCTACCGGCTCAAGTAAAGCTATTGGTGTTACCTTGCCTGTCCTGCCCACATTCCAAATAACTTGATTCAATACTGTTGTTACTTCCAATGCTTCAAATTTATAAGCAACTGCCCAGCGTGGAAATTTACCTGTACTACCCATTTTATCTCTTAAGTCAAGTTGATTAACCTTGATAACAATTCCATCTACCAAAAAATCTAACTCATCTTTGATTTTCTCCAGATAAGTCAAGTATTCAATAACTTCTGCAATACCTGAACACTTTTTTATGTACGAGCTAACTGGAAGTCTATTTTCCTTGAGAAACTCAATAGTTTCCATGTGAGTGGCAAAGCTTTTCCTGGCTTCCGACTTCTGACTTCCGACTTCTGCTTCAAAATAGCCAATATTATAAAAAAAGGCTGTCAAATTTCTTTTTGCTGTTACTTTAGGATCAAGATTTCTCACTGCACCTGCAGCTGCATTTCTGGCGTTTTTTAAAGGTTCTTCGGCAGTCTTATTATATTTTTCTAAAGCTGAAAACCGCATCAAGGCCTCTCCTTGAACCTCAAACTTTCCCTTAAAATCTATAGTTAATGGAATTGACTTTATTGTCTTGATTTGTTCGAGAATCACCTCACCTACTTCACCTGTACCCCTTGTAGATGCTTGGGCAAGGCTGCCTTTGTCATAAGTCAGGTTTATACTCAGTCCATCAAATTTCAGCTCAACCACATATTCTATTTCTATCTCTTCCTGTTCTACATCTTCTTCTATCGGTGAGTTAATTAATTTCTTTATTCTGGTTTCCCAGTTATTTAACTCTTCTTTAGATTTCACTTTATCCAGGCTTAATAAAGGCGTAATATGATTGTGATTTGCAAATCCGTCTAAAACTTCGCCGCCTACTCGTCCGGTAGGGCTATCAGGCAAAATTATTCCGGATTCCTTTTCAAGCAACATAAGCTTGTCATAAAGTGCATCATATTCTTTATCACTCACCAAGGGTGTATCTAAAGTATAGTAATAGTAGTTGTACTCATTTAGTTTTTTGATTAGATCATGCATTTTTTCTGTTTTTTGTGTCTCCATGGTACATACCACTCCTTTATCAGAAGTCAGATATCGTAAGTCGGAAGTAAGAGTAAGAGCAACAGACAAGAAGCGTACTCTTGCCTCACTAATCTCTTGATATTATTTCTAACGGAGCAAAGCTTACATCCAGGCTTTTAATACCCTGATTTGGAAATGCTACTTTAATAACAGTATCCCCGGGTTTTACCTCTACAATAACCCCTTCACCCCATTTTTTGTGAACAACTTTATCACCAAGTTGATAATCATTTTTTATTACAGTCTTTGCCGGTCTACTTGTAAAGAAACCGCTAACAGGTATGGGTTCTTTCTTGACCGGATTATCAACAAATTCCTCGGGGATCTCTTCTAAAAATCGCGATGGGATCTTTGAATAAGTTTCGCCATAAATAAACCTTCTACTTGCATAGGACAAAAATAGTTTTTCTTCTGCCCTTGTCATTCCTACATAACAAAGTCTTCTCTCTTCCTCCATCTCATATTCATTGTCCAATGAACGAAAATGAGGAAAAGTCCCTTCTTCCATGCCAAGGATGAAAACTGCCGGAAATTCAAGGCCTTTAGCAGTATGGAGAGTCATGAGAACCAGCTGCTCTCCTTCATCAGCATAGTTATCAATATCTGCAACTAAAGAAACCTCAGCTAAAAACTCTTCCAGTGACCCACCAGGATTATTTCCATCATAATTTGCAGTAACATTAAGGAATTCTTTTAAGTTATCACGCCTGGTTTCAGCCTCTATCGTATCTTCCTGAATAAGAGCCTCCAGATATCCCATTTCATCCAGGATACGGTAAGTTAATTCTTTTACAGATAATACCTTCGTTTGCTTCGCAAGCTGATCCATGGCCTCTTTAAAACTTTGCAGTTGTTTGCTTGCCCTGCTGGAAATACCGGACATATTGTCAATATGAGCTAATGCATCAAAAGCGGACATTTTCATTTCTCGAGCATACTCCTCGACCCTAGCCCAACTAGTTGCACCTATACCTCTTTTAGGAACATTTATAATCCGTGCCAGGCTTAAATCATCAAAGCTATTCACAAGTACCCTTAAATAGGCCAAAATATCCTTTATTTCTTTTCTATCATAAAATTTAGTTCCCCCAAAAATCTGGTAACTGATATTATTCTTCACCAATTCTTCTTCTAGGGCCCTTGACTGAGCATGAGCTCTATATAAAACTGCCATATCACCATAAGGCATATTACAGGAGCTTTTTAACTCTATTATTCTAGATATGACCTTAAAAGCCTCATCCTGCTCATTTTCAGCATCTATCAGAAAAATTTTATCTCCAACAGCTTTGTTGGTCCATAGATTTTTGTCCTTACGACCTGCATTATTTTTTATTACAGAGTTTGCAGCATTAAGAATAGGTTCCGTAGAACGGTAGTTTTGTTCTAGTTTTACAATCTTTGCCTCAGGGTAATCCCTTTCAAAGCTAAGTATATTATTTATATCTGCTCCTCGCCAGCGATAGATAGACTGGTCCGGATCTCCCACTACACAAAGATTCTCATCCCCACTTGCAAGCAAGTTAACAAAGATATATTGGGCATGATTTGTATCCTGATACTCATCAACTAATATATGGCTAAACTTGTTCTGGTAAAATTCTAAAACTTGTTCGTTATTCTGCAAAAGCTCTACAGTTTTCATTAAAAGATCATCAAAATCCAAGGCATTATTAGATTCCATTTTTTCTTCATATAAATTATAGACCTTGGCTACAACCTCTGCATAATAATCAGCAGCATCCTTATAATATTTTTGGGCATTTTTCAGTTGGTTTTTGGCATTACTGATTGTTGCCGAAATAGATTTAGGAGAAAATTGCTTGGGATCTATGTCTAACTGCTTCAGACATTGCTTTATCATTGTTTCTTTATCTGCTGTATCATAAATAACAAAGTTGCTGTTAAAGCCAATTTCTTTAGCATTCCTTCTTAAAATACGCACACAAGCTGAATGGAAAGTACTGACCCACATATCATTAGCAACCGGTCCAATCAGCTTTTCAAGCCTTTGTTTCATTTCACTTGCTGCTTTATTAGTAAATGTAATAGCTAAAACCTGCCATGGTCGAATATCTTGCGTTTCTAAAAGATAGGCTATTCTATGGGTTAGCACCCTGGTCTTGCCTGAACCTGCACCGGCAATAATTAAAAGAGGGCCATGGGTAGTAGCTACAGCCTCTTGTTGAGCTTCATTTAAGCCTTCAAAAATACTCTTGTTATTCAAAAAAAAACCTCCCTTCCTCAGGAGGTATTATACCATATTAATGCTAATTTGCGATTAAAAACTTGTTTTTATTCACTTGACTAAATTAATATTCGACAATAATTAAAATTATATTACAACGCCTCCGGCAGTCTTGATGGAAATAAATAAATACGTGACAGTTCTCGCAACACTGCAAAATATTCACGCAGATAGTATTCATATCGTGGCAGCCTACTTCCCAAAAACTCCGGCTCCAAACCATGGTGACGTGCCAAATGTGCCGCCCGATAAAGATGAAATTCATTGGTCACTATTACGATTTGTGTCGCTTCCAGTTGACGTAAGTGGTACATGCTAAAAGCAAAGTTCTCTGCTGTACTGGTAGAATACTGCTCCAAAAAAAGCCGCTCCGGTTCGATACCACGATGCACCAACCAGTTTTTCATAGACATAGCTTCGGAGATGCTATTTCGCTCATCTTGTCCACCTGCCAAAACTGCCACACTATCAGGGTTATCCTGCATATAGGATAGAGCTGAGTGCAAGCGTAGTGCTAAAGGAGACAGCGGCTGATCATCTCTTAAACCGGCACCCAATACTATCAATATTTGTGCCTGGGGATCGTTATCACGAGATTGGCTGACTGTACTCCAAATCAGGCTTTGCACAACCACAAAGCTTAATGCCACCAATAAGAATACTGCCAGGCTAAACCCTTTCAAAACACTGCTAATTTTACGTAAAACAGGTCCTTGCCAAGGAAAAAACAACATAACCATTGCAGCAATAACAAAACAAGTACCCCCAAGTGCCAGCAATAAAAAACCGATTAAAGGAAATATGCTACGCAAGGCAATAAAAGCTATACCTAAAATCATGAAAATAATTGCTAAAGTTACTGTCAATTTTTTATGCATTGTATTTTACCTCATTTTTCCAGCAAAGTTTTGTGTAGATAAATCTTTATAACAATAAGTCTATTATATCACACTAAGACGACAACATTATATCTTGCTTAAAAGGTACCCATCTCCCATAATTAGCCTTAGCTAAAATAATGAAAGACACTTCCGAAAAAATCGGTTGTGTCTTTTTATTGTCGAATATGTCTATGCCTTTTTCTCTAATAACTCTGTACGATTATCAAGTTTCCGTATATCTTCAAAGATGTAATCTGTAGTCCGCTTAAGACTTTTAACATCTTTTTCTAATCTAGCTACGCTTTTTTCTAGCTTAACTACGCTTTGCTCTAGTTTGGCTTGACCTTGTTCTAGCTTAACTACACTTTGCTCTAGCTTGGCTTGACCTTGTTCTAAGTTATCAAGGCGTTGATTAGTTTCAACTTGACCATGCTCAAGATTCGTAACTTTAGATACTAATGTTTCAAGTACTATACTGTGTTTTTCAAGTATTATACCTTGCTTTTCAAGTGTAGCCAGTATTTTTTCTTCATTATTCATGGAAAATCCTCCCTCACTTAATGCTTAATTTCCCCCCATAAAGATTTTAAAATTAAAGCATTAAGGCCGAACTGTCTATTGCCAATATTATACCATCAGTAAAGAAATCTTTCAATAATTTAAATTACATAATTGTATTTTTATTCCAGATGAAGAACGGGATGCCGGATTATGGTCTTTAGCTTCTCTTTTGCTACCTTCCGTGGGTCTGATAGATAAACCTCATGATGACGGCGATCCTCACCAATATCAATTACATAGCCATTTTCTTTAGCATACTGCTCCATCATAACTATTGTTGCAGGTTCATCATCGTAAGAACCTATATGCATAACTTGAACACACAAGCCCTCGGTTATTTTTATAAGTCTTGCTTTCCCTACATCAAGGTTTGGTTTTTTCTTAGCCAATGCAGCCTTAGCTATTTCAAATATTTCGTCAGTGACAAAATCCGGCTGCCGAATCATCATTGTCCATATAAACTTGCTTTTATCGGTTATTGATGCTCCTCCACCTTTAAAGTCATCACAATCTATACTCCAAAACCCTTCCAATGGTGGGACAATATACTCCAAGATTGACTTGTTATTCATTTTTATATGGTAGGACAAACCATACAGAATTTCAATTGCTGTAGCGTATTCCGGGCTTACATTGGGATTACCTTTGCCATCTATAGTAATGAACATCATTTCAGGTACATCAACAATAGATGGTACAGTTTTAGGTTTGTATAATTCTTTGTATTCTTTTTTAAAATCAATCATCATAAAACCTCTTTTCTATTTCGGCTTTAATCTCCTCCAAATTCCACAAGATGTTTCCAGTAACGGACAGGCATAAAGCCTTTTTGGAGTTTTAAATTTTTCCTTTCTTTTATAGCAATCTTATCAAAATATGTTTTCCAGACCTTTTGATAAAGACATTCTTCTTCGCCTAACGGTAAGGCTTGATTAGACTCCAAGTCTGTCAGCACCCATTCTTCTTGATTGTATACTACAGCTGTATTTCTTTTAACATCATGGATAATCCAATCTTGATCCGACATCCTTTTAGCAAAATGAGGAGCAACTAAAGTAACAATGTTGTGGTCCGGTTCCATTGATGCATAAAAAATATCTTTTTTAAGCAACTTGAACCTTATTAATCCCAGCATCCTATGCTTTTCTCTGCCTACTTTTTTGCCTATCTCATGAAACTTCGAAACAATACTGTCAGAGTGATTTCCATCCACATATTTACCCATTTTAAATCCAAGCTTTAGATAATCATAAGCCATTGTGCCTGCATTATCCACTTCCGAAAGATAAGCATAATAAACATTTATTAAAGCCCTGAAAGAAATTTTCTTTTTAATAGCCTCCGAGACCTTATCGGCTTTATCATTGTCTGTCGTAATATAAACAGGCTGAGAAAATAGATTCTGACCATAATCCCACTCCCTCAATATTTGCCCCGGTTTTTCTTTCTGATAGAAAGCTTCATAAATGGCAGTCAGCAGACCCGGAAAGGTTCCGTCATAAATATATACTATCATAATTAACCACCCATTTGCTTTCCTTAGTTCTATTTATTTCAGTATTATTTTAACACTAAAACAAACCAAAAGCAAAACGTATGTTCTGTAATTGTATTTAAATGATAAACGAAAGTTGCCGAGAATATAAAAGCAGGTACTTCCTCCGAAGTACCTGCTTTGCTAGTCTATTGATAATGTTTATCTGTCAGTGTTAAGGTGTTAATTTTTATACTTTTTTGCATTAAGTCCTTTGGCAAACTTTTTGGCATTCTTCATGCTACCAAATTCTTTGAGTATTTCATTTGCCTTGGTATTTTCAATTTGCCTTGCAGTCAATCCTTCATAGACAGCTTCCTTTTTTAATTTCTGATAGCTTGCAAGCCTATCCAGTGAAATAATGCCTTCACTAATCGCTTTTTGAACAGCACAATTTGGCTCACTTGTATGGGTGCAATCATGAAATTTGCACATCTGAGCAAACTCATCAATATCTGCAAAGGACTTTGAAAAGTCGGCACTTTCTATACCAATTTCTCTCATACCGGGTGTATCAATAACCA
>Ga0123355_10001040_pt1 | contig 38432 bp, 45 predicted proteins | sample TergutEmb28metaG_3_FD_89872 | JGI IMG/M metagenome (GOLD analysis project Ga0123355, IMG submission 89872) | Embiratermes neotenicus P1 segment gut microbial communities from Petit-Saut dam, French Guiana - Emb289 P1 | ecosystem: Host-associated > Arthropoda: Insects > Digestive system > Gut ...
CAGACCGAAACCACAAACCCCGACATCCCAGAGGATGAGACGGAGCATGAAAGAAAAGAGCGGGAAGCAAAGGAAAAAGAGGAATCCCGCCTCAACAAGCCCATAACATATAAGTTCCTCTTACGAATACAACAAAACCGACCTTGAGGTGCGGGCGGAGCAAGTAAGCCCGCCGACTTATGACGAGGTCGAGTGGGAGGAGCAATGAGCAGCGTGACGCTGCATTCAATATGGGAGGGCTAAGTTTATGACAAACATACTAGCTCGGAAACGGGCGCGAGAGGACGCCCGCACCGCCTTAAAAGCGGCGGGACTCTTGGACGGTATATCCGTCACAGCGGCACAGCTTCATAACGAAAGCCGTCCTTGTTTTTGGCGGGGAGTAGTAAAAGACCCAATCGCACGGCAAAAGGATATATATGTTACTTGGCATATACCCAGCAGCACGGCAGCGGAGCGGGCGGACGATAAAGCATTTTTAAGAGAGATAACAATCGCTATTGATGTTTTTTCTAAACGCAGCTTTGAGAGTGAGGCAAACCACAAAATGCTTGAAAGGTTAGAAACGGTATTTGACAAAGCGGGCTTTGAGGTAGAATTTGCCGATGAGTTATACGAGGCAGACACGCAATTATTTCACTACCCGCTAACACTATACAAATTATACGGAGGTAACAAAATTGAGTAATACAGACACTAGCCAATTATATGAGATTGGCAATAAAAAGTTTTTCGCCGCCTCGCTTAATGCAGACGGCACATTTGGTGCAAAAGAATACCATGAGGGACTCATGGAGGTGGAGCTTGAATTTTCAAGCGAAACAACGGACATATCGGCAGATGATGAGCCGGCATTTGTTAGACTAAACGCACCATTAGAGGGCGAAGGCTCGGTCAAATTTGCGGTCTTGCCGTTTAATGTTTATAGCAAATTTTTTGATGTTGTAACGGATAAAAACGGCGTGGTGGTTATTAAAAGCAGCGGCAAAGGTAAAGAGGTGGCGTTCGGTTTTTATACAACGCTCGGCGATGGGTCGGAGGCGATGTTTACTTTATATAGAGCGGTATTCCAACTGCCCGCATTATCTAGCGTATCATTTGACGGGCAGACAATAAGGGATTTAACGCTTAATGTAAAAGTTTATCCATACTCGGTCAAAGAGGGCGCAAGGCTAAAAGACAGGGTAACTTATACGATAATCAACTCGAATATGAACGCGGACATTTGGGATAAGGTGCAGCGGCAAATTTATATACCGGACGCAGAATTAGAGGAGGAAGACGATGACTAAACACGGATTAGTAAAAGTATTAAAAGACGGCGAGGATGAAATAAAACTCGTGGGCAACGCTTTAACTTTTGTGTTGTATAAAAGTTATTTCGGCAAAGATCTCCTTAATGATATTGTCGCCTTTGCCAAAAAGAATAGCAATGCAGAGGTTATGGAAAAGCTGCTTGCGATTGGCGATATTGAAAAGTTAGAGGACGAAAAGGCACTTGCATTATTAGAGGGCATGGCGGACTATTCTTTTGATAGCGAGTTCATTTTGCAGTTTATGGCGGCACTTATGGCAACGGCGCAATATCCACACAAGCCCGATGTAGGCGAACTCATTATGAGCATACCGCCGCATTTTGTAGTAGACCGAGAGGTCGTACAAGAGGTCGTGGAGTTTTTGAGTTTGTTTATAAAGCAAAAACAGCGCTAGGGGTTAGCGGCGTCCCCGCTAATAAAAACGCCGACACGGACTTTACAACGCAATTATTATACGCCTCAATCAAGGTCGGCTTATCGGTAAATATAGCGGACATGGGACTTAATGTTTTGACGGATTTAATAGAATACACAGCAAAAATAGACGGCGAGGCGTTATTGGGCAAGAGCGGCAAGGGCAAGGCGCCCAAACTCGGCATTGAGGGAATGCTCAAAAAAGGGAGGCTGCGGGGATGAAAGAACTGACGGAATATTTAGAATCCTTAACCAAGATGGGCGACACAGCAAAACAAGCGGTGCGGGAGCAAATAGATATTGAGGCGGAAAAGGTGCGGGCGGTTTTAGAAAAGACAGCCCCAAGGGGCGACACGGGCGGACTTATTAGATCGCTGACAAAAGCCGAAATAACCACCCGTGCCAAATGGTACGGCTTTCGTATTGAGTTTGAGGGTAACGACGCAAAGGGTGTACCCTATCAAAAAATTGCAAATGTCCTCAATTTTGGCACAAGCCATATTCAAGGCACCCGCTTTATAAATAAAGCCATACGCAAATTAAAAGGTATGGACAAACGAATCGCTGAAAGATTTGAGAAAAGACAGACACTTAAAAAAGTTTTATAAACCGCATAAATATATTTGACACTATATATTTATTTGGTGTAAACTGTAACATATAGACAATCGTCTATATGAAAGCACTATGCAAATGCAATACGGACACGGCGAGTACGCTATAATATTCAAGGCTATGGGCGACGAAACTCGGCTCAAAATTTTGACAATGCTGACAAGGGGAAAAACTTGCGCTTGTAAAATTTTAGAGGAGTTTAATTTTACGCAGCCGACTTTATCGTACCACATGAAGCAGTTAACCGACAGCGGACTTGTAGACGCAGAGAAAAAAGGCAAGTGGGTGCATTATTCAATCAATAAAGTAAGAATAAACCTCATAAGCGAGTTTGCGGCCGTAATAAGCAAAATATCGGATAATTGCAAAGAGGAGGGTTGTCAATGAATAAATGTCGAACAGTAAAAGAGTGTGCCTGCCCTAAAACCGAATGTCCCAACCACAGCAAATGCTGCGCCTGTGTTATCAAACACAGAGAAACGGACAGTTTGCCGTTTTGTTTGTTTTTAGATAACGGCGGCGACAAATCTGTCAAAAATTATTACGAAACGCTCAAAAAGCGTTTTAATAACCCTGTAAAAAAGAAATAGCCTTAAATAGCACGCAAAAAATATCCGTGTGTGGTGCACGGATTTGAGGGTGCGTATGCAGTTATGAAAATAATTAGCTAACCACAAAGAGCATTTTGTGCGGCGAGCAAGACCCCATCGGCATTAATGACGGACATACCTTGCGTGCTTAGAAACTGTACAATCTTTGGAATTGTTAAGTTATGAAAACGCTTAATTTGTTCGTGATAGTATTGCTTGTAGAGGTTTTGGTCGAATGCGACATTGTTCTTTAGAATGTGGTAGGCGCTAGTTAGAATCATTCTAGCAATAGCGATTATAGCTTTCTTTTTACCCCTGCGTTTAGAAAGCGTTTGAAATTTGTAGGCGAAGTAAGGGCAGTCTTTGTTACGGACAGCACCAAGTGCGACTTGAATTAGTAGAGGTTTAAGCCAAGTGCCAGCTCTAGAGATACGAGTAGACTTTTTCTTACCAGCACTCTCATTGCACTGAGGGGTAAGACCCGCCCAAGAGCAAAGGTGCTTCGAGTCATGGAATACACTCATATCTACACCAATCTCTGCAACAATGCGAGTAGCAGAAAAGATAGTAACACCCGGTGTGGTTGTTAAAAGCTCTAACTGCGGTGCAAAGCGCTTAGATAGCAAAGAGATAGCTAAGTCCAAATCCTCTAAGCAGTTGTTAACATAATCAAGATGTTTGAAAGCAATCTTAGTTTTATTGGCTTGCTCAGGGCTAAAAGTACCGTTCATAGCTTTGGCTATATCGTCAGCTGTAGCCTTCATGCGACGCATGGCAGTGCCCTTCAAAAAAGAGTTATAGTCAATATCTTTTTGGTCTGGGTTGTCTAAAACATACTTTAAGATAGCAGACGCTGTCTTGCCAAAAGTATCACTAACCACACTAGACAGCATGATGTTAGATACAGTTAGAGAGTTTTGGATACGGTTCTTCTCGGCAGAACGAGCGTGCACAAGTTTAGTGCGATACCTAGTCAAATCCCTCAGCTCGAATATCTCGAGCGGTGGAATAAAGCTAAGCGGTACAAGTCCATGCTTGAACAAGTCCGCAATCCACTTACTGTCCTTAGAATCCGTTTTTTTACCCGGTATTGCTCGTAAGAACTTAGGGTGTGCCACACATGGCTTTAACCCACGATGTTCTAAAACACGATATACAGGTATGAAATATTTGCCAGTCGACTCCATGCACACATGCCTACATTGGTGCGAGTGAAGCCAGTCGGCTAAGCAGTTAAGGTCAGAGGTGAATGTTGGAAATTTTCGCTGCTTGTACATCGTGATGCCTTGACTGTCAGTCCTTGCTACAGTCGCCACAATCTCACGCTTGTGGACATCCAAGCCCGCACAAATAGGGTAAACGATTTTCATTGACAAATCCTCCAATAAAAAAAGGGTCACCTAGCAAAGTGCACCTCAAAACGCTAAACGGTTATTATTTAACAAACTTAACCCTACGGGCTCACAGTCCCAGTCGTTTGTGCTTAAAAGAGGTGCGTCACATATAAAGGACCGGGTTTAGATTGAAACTTCAATTCAACACCATTCCGACCGCCGTGCTCTGCTAATGCTAGACAACCACACCACAATTATAGACAAAAAAACTACAACTAAAACAAAACGGCTAGTGCAAACTTTACACAAACCGTTTGTGGCGCACCAAGCGCCATGATTATAAAGGAGATAATCAATAATGAAACCATTTGTAAGATTAAAAAATTGCTTTGCAAGCCAAAGCGTCTGCACAGCGATAAAATGCTGCCCCACACAGGCAATCAGTTATAAAGAGGTGGATGAGCCTATTTTAGACAAGGTTCTTAATTGTAATTGTAATGACCCGAATAGAGAGGGCAAAGTCCCTGTCGCTTGTACGGATGGCGGTTGCGGCGATACAGGCTGCGGCGACGAGTTGTACAGCTGCGGCGGCACTCCTTACGGGCGTATTATTATTGATTATGATAAATGCGTTGAGTGCGGGCTTTGTGCAAAAGAATGTTGCGGTTCCGCTATAGATATGGTGGAAAATTTAGAGCAAGCAGCAACAAACAGCGGTGGTGGCTGCTGTAGTAAAGGTTGTTGCTAATTAAATATAAAATAAAACTGTAAGAACGGCTTTTCATTTTGAGAGGTCGTTTTTTAATTACGCAAAAAAGGAGGTGATGCGGCATGGCGACAAAGGTCGGGCGGAGTTTAGACGAAATAGACGGCAAGGTCAAGCAAGATATAATTTGTTAGTACCACTACAACAAATGTACCCGATTGGCCAGCAGATTTTAATAATGTAATCGTTCCCGGCACATATCTTTACACCAACACGCAATACTCAGTTATAACATCACTCAATCGCCCAGACTGGTCAAGATTTGGAGCAAGCAACAGTCGTGCAGTTTTAACAGTTATGAATACGCATCTTAGCGGATTATTTCAAGAGCTTACGGCATGGAGCGGGACGGCAGCGCACGGAGTAGTTAAGTGGATGAGAGCGAGGGCAAACAACACAACTTGGTCTGCGTGGGTGGAGGCGGGTAATGCGGCGGGAATAGCAACGCTGCAAACGGCGGTCAATACAGCACAGACAACAGCAAGTAATGCACAAATTGCTGCTCAAACAGCGCAAACAAGCGCACAGTTAGCGTCAACGGCGGCACAGTCGGCACATACAACAGCGACGGCGGCGCAGACAGCGGCAAGCGAAATTTTGACAAGATTTGCTCAAACGGCAGGGAGCGATACGGATGCAAACAGCGTTAACCATTCCCGAATTTTTACGGCCAATAACGCAACAAATCACAACTTGCCGTCGGGGCTTGCTCAAGGTGTATTATTGAGTATGGCACGAAATACAACAGTCAACGCTCAATTTTATATGCCCGCAACAAATACTGTCGCCAATAATGGCAGGGCATTTGTTAGAGCAAAGGGAGCAAGCACGGCACATAGCGACTGGCGGGAAATAACCACACATACACACATAAGCAACAACCAAAGCGGATTTATTCGTTTTGGTAATGGGCTACAGCTTTGTTGGGGGCGAGTAAGTTTTGCGTCCAATCAGCCACAACAAAACTGGACTTATCCAAGAGCATTCTCGGCCGTTCACAATGTTCAAATGACAACAGAGAGCGCATCTTTTACCGCTTCGTTTTCAAGCGTTAGCTTAGGAACATCAGCCATGACGCTTCGTACAAGTTTACCAAACGCTCATGCTTGCTTGCTTTTTGCAATAGGCAGAGCGGACTCATAAAAATAAGGAGATTAAAATTATGCCAAAAAAAGAACAAATCACAGACGAGCAAATCGCTCAAGAGGCGGTGGATTTAGATCCGCCTCAAATAAGGGTTTTCAAAATCAATCATGAGCAATCATTCATACGAGGCAACAAAGTATTTGTCCATGTAACCGAATTTGAAACAGTAGAGGACAGACAGCGACACGCAGCACGGCACCCAATAATGCACTTAATGGCGGCAAGCGCACATGAGGCGATAGCACAGGACGCAACGCTTATGGATACTTTGTATCCGCTAATCAACCGCATATTGCTGCAGGAACAAATGCCGTCAAGTTTGCCGGAGTTTGAGCTGCTTATACCATTCGGCTTTGACCCGTCATGGATAACGCAACCAATAAGGATTGTCGGGGAGCAGCTTATACCCACGGGCGAATTTGAGCCGCAGCCGCTGACAAGACAATTTTTTATATCGCAAGTAAAGTGCGCAATAGGGCATGACATTTGCGATTGCCAATAAGGAGGGCAAATTTAATATGGAAATTTTAATAGCAATAATATGTACTATTGTGAGCACTCTTGGCGGGGTGCTTATTTATTTTGTACAGCGTCACTTTAAGCGCATGGAAAAATATACAGAGGCGAGTGAGGATCGCAGAACTAAAAAGGATTTACTTGTTTTGCGGACGCTTAAGAGTATAGGCGATTTGACTGTCGCAAACGCAATATCTATAAAAAAAGGACATTGCAACGGCGAAATTGACAAAGCCAAAAAAGAATTTGAAAGCGTCGAAAAAGAACTCGACGCTTTTATTTTAGAGTCGGCAGTTAAAAAAGTGAATAGGGGGAGCAAGTAATGAGTGATAACATAAGCAAAGAATTTTTATATGCTACGGCACTCCTGCACAAATTATATGCGGCAAAAATAATAAGCCGTAAAGTTTTTGAGTTAGCGGCGCTAAAATGCCGTGAAAAATTATCATAAAAATATTTTGAAAAGTCGGCGATTTACCCTTGACTTGCAAAAATATTTCCGTATCCTGTCCTCCTGCGTGAGTTGCGCAGCGGGGCAGGATTTTTTTACACATTTTCAAAGCCCCTCAAAGTTATGTCGACAACAACCACCCCGCAATTATTGACCGAGAAACATGGAGTGCGGTGCAAGCGGAACTGGAGCGCAGAAATTCCTTGCGCAGTACGGAAGAAACGGGCAAGGGTCGGTATGTCGGACAATACGCATTCAGCGGAAAAATTGAGTGCGCAATTTGCGGGGCGGGCTACAGGCGGCACAATTATAAATTTGCGACAAGCCGACTGCCTGTTTGGACTTGTAAGGAACATATTAAAAGCAAAGACATTTGTGCGGCGTTGCCAATAAAGGAATCGGAGCTTGAGGATTTGTTTATAAAAACGCTTTCGGCAGTACTGACAGATCGGGATGCAATAGCCGATGCGGTAAGTTTAGCAGTATCTGAGGCAATCGCAGAGGCGGGCGAGGCGGGGCAGGATTTGAGCGGCGAAATACACACAGTCGGAGCAGAGATTGAATCCTTACAAGCAAAGATACTAGAGCTATCTAAACAGAGGGCGAGGCGGGAATTAGACGCGGAGCAATACAATATTAAAAACGCTGAGGTCATAAATCGCTTAGACGCACTATTTGAAAGACGCGAGGATTTGACGGGGCAACAAAATATCGCAATACTAAACACCACCCGCCAAAAAATGCTTGACGATGTTTTAGAAAATATAACTAGGCAGATAACCTTTGACAAAGATATATTTACTCAACTTATAGCGGCCGTTAGAATTAAAAGCCGTACCGACATAATCTTTGAGTTCAAAGACGGCACCGAGGTCAAGGCAATTATAGCGGACGCAACGGACGCAGAGCCGGACGGCGACGCAGACGACGCAGCATAATTTTACTATACTATATATAAGGATAGGCGGCAGAGCGAAATTAAAACGCTCTGCCGCCTTTTTTTAATTTAGAGTGTATTCGTGTGTTTTTGCCAGTTTTAGCAACCGAACCAAAAGTAAGAGAACGATAAGTAATACGAACCAAAAGTAAAGTGAACGAAAAGTAACTCGTCTTGATTTCCGTCTTTTTTGATAATTTTACAACCGAACCAAAAGTAATATTTTACTACTTTCAAATCCCAAAAACAAAAACAGCAAAGTGCAGACAAAACCAAAAGTAAATGATTTTATAAAAATAAGCGATAAAAGGGTGATAAAATAACAAAACAGAACGAAATTTCACATTCCGTTCTGTCGTGTCTTGATGGTGCACCAGAGCATTTTGAGTTCGAACACCTATAGGGGTGGCAATAAGGGCAGAATGAGCCTTTACAACTGCCTCTTGGGTGTTGCTTAATGCGTTTTGGGTGTCATCCAAAGTTAAATTATCTCTTACGATGGTTTTATCGCCGTTTATGTTTAGGTATACGACAACATCACCATCACTAATGTATACCATATAAACAAGGTTGTCAATAATTTTTCGTTGGTATTCCTTGTCGTTTTCATCACCTTTTAATAATTCTTTGATGTAGAATAAAATATGTTCTTTGGTGACTTTTAGTCCTCTCTCTAATTCAAGCTGTGCTTTTTGTGCCCTTAGGTCATCAAGTAAGATTTCATACTCAGCCATTTTCTTTTCAATATTTTCTTTTAACAATGCACTCTTAGCACCAATAAAAGCCATCGTCATTTCCTCAACCTCTGATTTAATCTTTCCAATCCTAGCATCAACACTTTTTAATCCTGCGTCAGAGGTCTTTTGCTCGTGAAATTTAATTACATCACTAGCCGCTTTATCTGCATTTTTGGGGTCGGATAAAAAATCTCTTACAGTTTGCACGACAAATAATTCCATAGCATCTTTATTCTCTCGCTTTTTAACGCAAAGAGTAAAGTCTTTTCTTTTTTTATTGCATACATAGTAATAATGCTTTTTACCAGTTCGTGCTGTTGCTCCGTCTGCTGTCATGTTAGTTCCACAATGACCACAAAAAGCCTTGCCAGTCAAATAGTAAGGCTCAATAGCAGAATTTGCTCCTGCCAAAATCCTATTCTTGACTAGTTTTTGTTGCACCTTTTCAAATGTTAGCTTGTCTATAATGGGTGGATAGATATTGTCGCACAGTCTATCGCCGATGGTAAACTCGCCTGTGTATTTGCGATTTTTAAGCATTCCCTCAAAAGTCTTAAAATGGAAAGGCTTGCCCTTGTATCTTAGACCCTTAGCGTTGAGAGCGTCTGAAATCTCTTTTTTTGGAGTGCCTTTTACATATTCCGAAAAAACATAGCGGACAATCTCGGCTTGCTCCTCGTCAATTCCTACCTTGTGAATAATGCCCTTTTTGCCTATTTTGTCGGTGTCTACTAATTTATAGCCGTATATAAGGTAGCCGCCTGTATAAGTTCCTTTTTCAATGCTGGTAGTTATTCCATCCTTAACACGCTTTGAAAGTCGTTGGCTGTATTTCTCGTCATTCCATTCAAGGAACATTTCGTATATTTCGCCGCCCTCATCATCAGACACAGGCTCTAGTGCAGATATGACCCTTATGCCGTGATTCTTTTTCAACTGGTGCTTATACATCATGCTGTCAAAGCGGTTTCGGGCGAAGCGGTCAAATTTATAGACGATTATGTATTGAAAGTTTTTGTTTTTTGCCTCGTCAATCATTTCTTGAAAGTCGGGGCGATTGTCGTTTGTTCCTGTCCTTGCCTTGTCAATGTAGGTTTTAATTATTTTTAGCCCCTTGCTCTCGGCAAAGGCTTGACACTCTCTTAATTGCCCCTCAATAGATTGTTCGTTTTGTCCTTGCGAACTGTATCTTGCATAAATTACTGCGTTATTCATTTGCTTAATCTCCTATTGTTTATGTTGCTTAGGCATTCAAAGGGGCATAATGGTCATGCCCCCGAAGCCTAAAATAGTGTTATTTGTATGCTTTAATTATAACAAAGGTGGCTTCGCCACTTCCCTCGCTTGAGGCTCGGCTTTGTTGGCTATCCAACTTTTTCTATTGTCAATCTTTCCAGTCAGCTTATCATTTTTGACTATTTGCTGTCAAATGGAAGAGTGCCGAATATTAAAGAAGACACTCAAATATCGAACATTTTTTGTCGCATTATTTACGCATTATTTGACTAGCTGTAAATTGTATCGTCTTTGAATAATGGGTGAATTATGTCCATAATCTCGTTTAGGCTCTGCTCTGAGCATAGATAGAGCATGATGCCTAATTCCTTTTTGGTGACCCTTTTCTCTGCGATTTCAAACACCTTTTCATATTGGGCATTACTGCCGCAGGTAAAAAGTCCGTATTTATTGCATAGGTTGTAAAGGTCAATTCTTTCAATTCTTTTTATATAATACATTGTAAGCTCCTTTAGTCAAATAGACTAACTTGAAAATTTGTTGGTTGTGGTAGATTGAATCGTTTATAAACAAACGAAACAATCTCATCATAGGTTTTTAATTCGTCAATACGGAACGGACTACCGATTCCACTATAGCCATTGCGACAATCGGTTATGCCGATGCTCCAGTAGTAGTTATGAGGTAGCCACACCCCATTGTCGCAAGCACTCGCATGAATTCTAACCACCATTTTATCGCCATGCTTGCCATGACAAAACTCATAGTCAATGCCTGTTGCTACTGCATTGGCTAAACTTTGATACTCGCTTTTAGTAAAATGTTTTTCAAAATCTAATTTCATATTGCCCCCTTAATAATGGCATTCAAACAAATTCAAATCGTCATCAATAAGAAATTGCCTGCCACAAATACAATTAAGCAGACCCCTTTCAAAGTCAATGCTTATTATTTGCCGTGTGTATTCTGTATAATGGACGAAAGGTGTCCAGTTGCCATCCTCGTCATATCTGCCACCATTAAGCATATTTCCGCTTATGTGGTAGTCGTTGCCGTAAAACCTTAATTCATTTACAAATGCTTTTGTTGTTGTCATTTTTTATAATCTCCTTATGTTTCTGCCACTTATAGCACCATGTCAAGCCCGACATGGTGCATAAATTGGCGGTTTTAATTTAGTTAGTTTCTAATTTCAATAATGCCCTCGCTATACTCATGGCAGTAGTCCGACCCCATATACTCGCCGTATTTCTCAAAGTCAAAAAAGTCTTGCAGGCGGTCGCTCAAGCCCCTTTCCTCGCAACAATCAAACATTTCACGACCATAGTCATCCCAGTCATAGCCTTTATAAAGATGAATATCATCATCCCAATTCCCGCCGTTAGAATCCACTAGGCTAGTAAAATCTTGAAAATTGTAAATTTCAAGGTATGCCATCATAGTGTCGTATTTGTGGCTACACTCCAAAACCCCCGAATCTAATATGGTGTTAAAAAGTGTCTTAGGACTCATATAATCCCATGTTGCACAGTTAGAGGGCAGACCCTCAATGTCTTGAATAAACAATTCCCCATCTATTCCGTTAAGGTCAAAACCTTGTTTTTTCAGTTCAACGACTATTGCTCCCCAACAGTCAAAGTCTGCAAGGTCTAACCATTCAGAGCCTAATGCCCTAGAATTGCAAGCGTTATAACTGCCCCATGAGCCAATTACAACATTTACTTGATTTGCGTTTTGTGTTTCCATTTTGAATACACTCCTAAAAAAATTTCTAGTCCCAAACCCACCCAACTAAAACCACTCCTTAAAAAAACTAATATTTATCTAGAGGGAGTGAGGGGTGGGGAAACTAATTTTTCCCTGTCGGTCGGTCGGGTTTGGGGTTGACTCCTTGCAAAGCATAGGCAGAGAGGGCTAGGCAAGAAAAATTTCGCCCAAGATAAAAAGTTTTTCTAGGCAAATAAATAATTCACTCAAATTAAAAATCATGTAATCCAATCAAGAAAAAGTTTTTCTCTTGGGCGTAAATTTAGCAAAAAAGTTTTTCAAAAATTTACTTGCCCAAATATTTCAACCAATAAAAAAACTTGTGCAACCTATTAAAGATTACACAAGTAAAATTTTGAAAAAGTTTTTTGTGTTTCTTGCCTTGCCCTCTCTGCCTATGCTACTTCTATGAAACCCCAAACCCGTCCGACCGACAAGGGAAAAATCATCACTAAAATCATCCTTAAAAAAAGAACATTGATTTAATGACATTTATTCTAAAATCCAATAAAAATATTAGCATCCTATATAGAAGGATGTTATAATTGAAGCAAAATTAACTCAAATTTAACTTTGAGAGCAATATAATGAATTTTGGGATAATGAAAGCAAATGAAAATACTTATTGTTGAAGATGAAAAATCATTGCAAAACTCGCTTGCTAAGGGGTTTAGGAAGCTAGGGTATGCTACTCATGTTGCTAGTGATGGTATAGAGGCTTTGGATTTAATTTCAGAGTATTTTTATGATGCTATTATTTTGGATTTGAATATGCCTCATCTTGATGGGATTGAGGTGTTGAAGAAAATTAGAGAAAGTGATAAGGAAATCAAGGTATTGATATTGTCTGCTAAGAGCGAGGTTGAAAGCAAAATTGAAGGACTTGATAAGGGTGCAAATGACTTTGTGGCAAAGCCTTTTCATTTTTCAGAGTTAGAGGCAAGACTTAGGGCATTACTTAGGCGAAAGTTTGTTATAGAGGACGCCATAATTAAGGTTGGCTCGCTTACCTTAGATACTACTCAGAAGGCTGTTTTTTATGATAAAAATAGAATTGACCTTACAAAAAAAGAATATGGGATTTTTGAGTATTTAGCATTAAACAAAGGTCGCATAATAAGCACGGCGGAACTTATTGAAAAAATTTGGGAAGAGGATGCGGACTATTTTTTAAGCTCGTTTAAGGTGCATATCAATTCACTTAAAAAGAAATTAGCTGAATTTGCACCAAATATAGAAATCATTAAAAATAAACGAGGCATTGGATATTATGTTGAGGAGGAAGTGGCATGAAAAAATTATCATTAAGACTTAGGCTAACTATTTTAACGGCGATTATTTTAATAATTGCAGGAATAGCACTAACAGTATCCGCTTCTTTTCTAGTGGCTTTTTTGTTTAGGTTTGATGAAATTCCTGAGTATCAACAAGAGAATATCGTAATCCGTGAGAGGCGATTTAATTATGTTAGCTTTGGCATTATGGGTGGTGTAATTATTCTTGGTACAGTAGCAACATATTTTTTTGCAGGGCTTGCATTAAAACCTGCCACGGATTTATCAAAGGAAATCCAAAGTCGCTCTGATGATGATTTGTTTTCGCCTGTGGATTATTTTAATAGTAATGACGAGGTATCAAGAATTGCACAATCTTTCAACTCTCTTTTATCAAGGCTAGAAGAAGCCTACAACAAACAAAAGCGATTTGCCGCTGCTGCTGCACATGAATTAAGGACTCCTCTAACCTCAATAATAGCAGCGATTGAGGTATTGAAAATAGATAATTCAAACGACCTAACAGAGCATAAGGAAGTGCTTGATGATGTGCTGAATAGTGCTAATAGATTGAATTTATTGGTGGAGAGTTTATTAAAGCTCAACCAAACAAATGATATAGAATATCAAGATTTTAAGGTGCAAGAATTTTTTGATAGTATTGTAAATGAATTAAGCAAAGACATAATGACAAAAAATATCAAGGTTGATTTAGACATTGAGGATATTGTTTTAAGTGGTGAAAAAGAATTATTAAGGCGAGCGATTTTTAATGTTGTTCATAATGCCATTAGATACAACAAAGAAAAAGGCAGTGTAAGCGTTTCTATTAAACAAGTAGCTGAAGGTGAAATAGAGTGTGTTAGAATAATTATAGAGGACACGGGGCTTGGCATTCCAAAAGATGATTTATCAAAAGTTTTTGAGCCTTTCTATTGTGTGGATAAATCTAGGTCTAGGATAAGTGGAGGGTGTGGACTGGGGCTGTCAATCGTCAAAACTATTATTGAAAAACATAATGGGATAGTGAACATAGACAGCAAAATAAATGAGTATACAAAAGTCAAAATTTTATTGCCTATGTAGTATTTTTTTACTTTAATTTAACTTTTGCTTTGCTATGATTGTATCATGGCATTGTTAGAAGTTAAGGATTTACATAAAACATACAGGGTGACTCGCACCCAAAATCAAGATGTGCTAAAAGGTGTTAGCATAGATTTTTGTCATGGTGAATTTGTGGCAATCTTAGGTGAGTCGGGTTGTGGCAAGTCTACCCTATTAAATATTTTGTCGGGGCTTGATAGCGATTATAGAGGTTTTGCCTATGTGGACGGCGAATTGATTTGTGGTTTTAGCAGAGGCGAAATGGATGATTATAGAAAAAGTAAAGTGGGAATTATTTTTCAAAGCTATAATTTAATCAACCACATGACAGTTGCAGAGAACATTGATATTGCTCTTGCTATGAGCGATATGCCAAAAGAGGATAGGCAATTAAGAGTAAAGGAATTGATTGATAAGGTGGGGCTTAGTGAGCATTCTATCAAATACCCATCACAGCTATCGGGCGGACAAAAGCAAAGGGTGGCTGTTGCAAGGGCTTTAGCAAACGAGCCGTCAATACTCTTAGCTGACGAGCCTACGGGAAACCTTGATAAAGAAGCTACCGAAGAAATATTGACGCTATTGAAACAAATTGCAGATAGTGGCAAAATTGTAATCTGCGTGACGCATTCAGAGAGGGTGGCTAGTGAGTGCAATAGAGTAATAACCTTAGACGGCGGAATTATTATTAAGGATGAAAAAAGAAATGAAAATGAGGCTGGTGGTTTTGAAAGTGAATTAAACACACAGCCTAGCTCTATAAAACTGAGAGAGATATTTAAGTTAGCATTTAGAAATGTAGTGCAAAATAAAAGACGCAACAATATGGTTATTGTGGCTCTAAGCATTGGCATTGCCGCCTTTGTGCTGATTTTATCTATTACCGCAGGTATTAGAGGTTTTGTAGAGACCGACCTTAGAGATGGTGTAAATATGTTGCAAATTGATTTGACTATTGACCAAAACGGGATTGGTATTTTTTCTAGCGAACAGCTGCATACTTTGCAAAACACTAACGGCATAGCAAGGGTAGTTCAAAGTAGTACGGCAAGACTAGGGGCGGAGAATATGGCAAGTTTTAGTAGTGATGAGAATGGGCAGTTTATCCCCATGCTAGAATTAAACTCTACCTTTTATGGCTTTTCTGCACCTATAATGCAAGATGGAAGATTTCCGAATAGTAACAATGAAATTTTGATCTCACAGGCAATGGCAAGACGGATTTATGATGGTGATGATTTTATAAATGTAGTTGGCAGTAGTGTGTGGCTAGAAATTTACAACAAACAACAATTTGAAATTGTAGGCATTACAAACGATACTTCGGGCTTTGCAAACGCTTTTATTACTCTTAATGCTTTATCTGCCTTGCATGAAAATAATACAGCCCCTATAAACAAAGTCTATATAATAGCAGAGGACATAAATTGGGTGCCAGTATTAGCAAGAGATTTAGGCTTTGGTTTTGAGGTGTTTAGGCATGATGAGACTATTGACGATATATTAGATTATATAAATTTAGGGGCGGTTGTTCTTACGGCAATTTCAATAATATCCTTAATCGTTGCCGCAATAATGATTTTTATCGTAACATACATAAGCGTTGTTGAACGCACAAAAGAGATAGGGATTTTGCGGGCGATAGGTGCAAGAAAAAAAGACATAAAGCGGATATTTGTGTTTGAAGCGATGTTTATTGGACTTGCCGCAGGGTTTTTAGGAAGCCTGTTTTCATTCCTAATTGGCTTAATTGTAAACCTATCAATGAGAAGCACTTTAATAAGTTTAAGTCTGTTATTCCCTGCTATTGGAATTATTATAGCAACAGCGGTAAGTGTGTTATCAAGTCTAAGTCCCGCAGGGGCGGCGGCAGAAGCCGATCCTATTGAGGCACTTAGAACTGAATAAAAAAATAAATAAAAAATTACATAATGGAGAAATTTAACCATGCCAAAACAAAAAAAAATGACCGCCGCCCAAAAGCAGGCACACAAGTATGCTCTTAAAGCAAAGGAAGAAGAACGCATCGCTAGAGAGCAACGAGAAGTCGTGCTAGGTGTAGGAGCAAAAAGAAAAGTCCTCACATATAAAAACCTCTTTTATTTCAAACTTGCTTTAATAATTTCATTACCTATAGTCTTTTTCCTGTATTCGCCATTACTAATTCTAATAGCGGTGCTTTATGCCTCTACATTTTTTGTTGCGAGGCACTTAGAAAAATCTGCAAATAGGGGCTTGAGAAAATCCTTATGGCTTCAAATACCAAGACTAGACAGCTTTATTGCTCTAGTGCTAGTGTGTATGGTCGCATTAGTGATGATATTGTTAATTTCTACTACTGTCAATCGCCCGAGTGCATTTGAGGGGCAAAGTGAGACTCAAGTAAGACGAACCTTGAGTAGTTTTGGTTTATCGGGTAGAGAATTAACCGTTGCAACGGACGCAATAGTGGGAAGCGGAGGAAATATGTCAAGGGGACAAAGATATGCGATTCAAGCTACTACAATGCTAACAGGACAAAGAGTGCTTTTTCAAACAAGAAATGCTGCGGCAATAGGTTTTGGGCGGAGAGTTCAAATGCCAAATAGAGGCGGAGCACAGCAAGGCGGTGGTAGTGGCGGAGGTGGCACTATGGTTATAAGAGACCCAGACGGAGGCGAACCAATAAGAATTGAAAATGTAGGAATAGGTCAAGTCCCCGCCATGAATCTTTTTACACAAATAATGGTGGTGACAAGTTTCATAGTATTTGCAGGGCTACTCACCACAGGTGTATGGATAACAATAAAAATGAAAAGGTCTGAACTGTTCCCAAAACCTGTTAAACAATTAGCTGTTTTACACGATAATGCTAGTGAGGAAAAAGCTGTTGAAACTTCTACAGGCAGCATTGGCAAAAATAGACGCTGTCCTTGCGGAAGCGGAGCAAGGTATAAAAATTGTTGTCTTAAAAATTAAAAATAAATGATTTGCTTTTTATGCAGATGCTTTTGAGATAGATATGGAGAAAGCTAAATGACATATTATACAGTATGCCCCGTTTGTGGCTACAAATTATTAAAAGCGGGCGAAGGGTCAAATATAGAAATGCTTTGCCCCAAGTGCAGTGAAAAAATGCACATAGAGATAAAGGACGGCAAAGTTGTTATTTTGCGGGTTTTAAGAGCAGATGCCACATAATATTTTATAAGATCCTAGTGGCAAATAGGGTCGGCGGTTGCACGATACATTTCCGACTAACATTTGTTGCAGAGTAGTTGGAACTCTCTATGAAAGAGTAAGAACCTAACAAATTTTTAGAACTAAATTTTGGTTTAGTTTTCTAAATTATGTTGGGTTCTTTTTTTATTTCCAAAAAATATAATCAATAATCATAAATAATAAAGGTTAAGCCCGACAACCGAGATTTAGTTCTCGGCTGTTGGGCTTTTTTTTGCAAAAAATGTCCGATAGCCCCGAAATTTGAAAACAAAAATAGGAGCAATTTGGCATGAACAAAAACACCTACATAGATAGCAGACAAGCCTTAACAAATATTAGAGACCCACCAAAAAGCCGTGCAGGATAGGAGTAATCAATCGTCAAGATTGACCTTTTATTTTGCACGGCTTTTTTTATTTTATGCAAAAAAACTTGCTCGCTCCCAAAGGGCATAAGGGAAAAGGAAAAATTAAATGAAAACAATCAAATACAAATTCGCTGACGGAACTGTTAGTGAGGTAGAGGTTAGCAATGAGTTGTTTGCTATCCATGAGGAAATGGCAAAAGCTGAAAGACGCAACCATTGGAAAAACACAAGACGCCATGATTTATTAAGTACCTTAAATGAAAGCGATATTGATATTCCTGACGATGATGACGATATACCGACTGTTCTCATTGAACAGGAGCATGGGCAATTTTTAATAAGGCATTGGAAAAATTTAGACAAGGCACTTGAATTGTTGCCATCTGACCAAAGCAAAATTATTGAGTTGGTTTTTTATCAATGCAAACCTATTAGAGAAATTGCCGAAGAAAAAGGCATACATAGAAAGTCTGTTCATGAGCAGTTAGCATGGGCTTTGAAGAAATTATTAGTAATTTTGAAAAAACTTTGAAAAAAACACCCCACAAAATCAATTCTCGTGCTTACAGATAGAGGGACATTTTTCCCTCAAATAAAAAAGGGAGGTTTTCATGGCAAATGTAAAACAAGAATTGTACCAACAGGTAGCCTATATTGGTTTGCGAAATGATGATGGGTCGCTGATGACGGGTGTGCCTTTGTATGTGAGAGTGAGTGAGGTCAAGGCTAATGGGTTGACACAAATGCAGGATGAATTGATTGGGCGAATATCCGAAGTGATGATTAGGCGGTATGAAAAGCAGATTGGTGAATACATGGCAAATCTAAAGCAAGGGGGACAATCTTATGCGAGTGCGTAAAAAAGTTGCGTGTAATGAGGATTGTTTTAATTGTGTTTATGCGGATTGTCGATGTCGCAAAATTTATCTGCCTAATGAGCGGGAGTTTAGCGACTGTATTGACAAGATGATTCTAAAAGACCGAGAGCCAAAAGTAAATGGCGAATGGTATTTGCAAGGCACTATTAAAGACCACGAGGTTAAATTACTCGTGGCAAATATGTAAAGGGGGTAAACACAAAATGAAATCTAAAAAAACAATACGGTTTAGAGTGGAGTGTAATTATGGCAGTAGGTATTTTGAAATAGGTACAGATGCTTATAGCTATTTTAGAGAAATAGTAAGAGACTTTGACGGCTATGCACAGTTATGGGTTGTGCTGACTGAAAAATCGTCAAAAGATTTTTCTATGAAACAAGAACTCATAGCTTATTCTGAAGTTAATATTTTGAAAAATCAAGATTGCTAAGCATTTTTCTAGCTTATAGGCACAACAAAAGACAAAAAAGTTTATGGCGGTATCTTTTGTAAAACAAAAACCGCCTGCCATCAATCAATTAAGTATTGGGTGTACAACGATATTTATTTGATTAGAAAAATTAAGGGTAGCGACCTACTGCTAAAGGAATCAAATAAAATGGAAAATCTAAAAATCATTAAACAAGAATGGAAACAAGGTCTTGCTAAAAAGACTAATAGACCATGGACGGGCTTAGAGGTGACCTTGCAGGGTAATGAAAAGTTTACTGTGTCAAAAATATTGTTTTTGACGGATACCGAGTATCAATTATTGGGGTTAGTAAAACCTACATATCAAGCCTAGTCAAAATTAAACCTAAAATCACAAAAATAAGGAGTGAAATTTTATGCCTAGAGGTAAATCAAACACATCACAAAATGTCAATGAGCCTGTTAAATATACCGCAAAACAGCGGGTAGCATATCACAGGGAAAAAGCAAATGAGGCTTTTAAGACTGATGACAAGGTCAAAGCATATGGTCATGTAAAGGCTCATGGCAAGGCACTGGGTCAGCTTAATTGGTGGATGAATCAGACTGATGAGCAAAAATCAGCTTTCATCAATAATAAGCAAAAAAAAAGTTAGTGCCTAAAGCAATCAAAACCAAATCAAAAAATATCATTCCGCAAGATAATTATTACATAGAGGAAATCAGTCATTTAGGATATGACCAAAAAGTCAAGGTCTGCAAAAGGTGTGATTATCCCCTTAATTATTGTTGTTGCGGAAGCGACTATTTTGAGAAACGACAAAAATAATCTTTTATATGGCAAGCCCCTTTTTATCACAGTAAAGTTCCAAAAGTAATAGGTGCAAAAGGCACAAGAAATATAGCTTTCACTGGTGATTAAAAAAGGGGCTTGCCATATACAAAGATTATTAAAATCTATATAGACACTTTTTAGAGTGTCAAAGGAGTAAGAAATTTAGATGAAAAAACTAACTAGAATCATAACGAGTAAAGCTGTTAGGCTCTCTGCTCTTGCGGTGATTATAACAGCTTTAATATTTGGTGGGGTGATGTTTATCTCGCCATCACAAACAATACAAGCGGAAGCATCCACTGCTATATCACTATTTAACGCAAACGGACAAATGACAAGGGTGCAGGCTCAAAATATATTAAATGCTTTGGGCGATACACCTGCCGACAATTCCTCAATAAATAGAAACACCCAGTTTAGATTATTTCCCGACATAGAAATCACTTCTACCCACGCAACAGCTCTATCCCGCCTGCACTGGCGAATAGTTAATGTGGACGGCGATAGAGTGACATTTTGGGCTAGTGATAGCTACCGCTCTATCGGTTTTATGTCAACCTCATCAATGTACCCTGTGTACAGTGAATCCATCCTTAGACAGTTTTTGCTTAGTGATTTTAATAATCTAACAAGCGAAATCCCAAATCTAAATAATCATGTTCTTATAAAAGGCACTACTATTGACGGAGCAGTTGCAAGCGATAGGATTTTTATACCATCACTACAAGAGGTGCAAAACAGCGGGACATGGGGATTAAACACTGCACTCCGTAGCTTCCCACGAATGGGCGATGCCGCTAGTTTTGGCAGAGTGTGGCTTAGAACTCCTGCAACATTTAATCCGTTATTAGGCGGTCTTGTTTCATATAACGGTAGTACCTCTGCGGGTCTTGGAACTGGCTCTCACTCACGAATCCGTCCTGCCTTGCACATCTCACTGCAATCATTGCAAGAAGCCGCTGATGACGGAGCAGGTGGCGGAACAGTCCGACCACCCGATGACAATAATGGCGGTGGCAATAACAATAATAACAACGGCAATAATGGCAATAACAATGGCAGTAATAACAATAACGATAATAACGACAGCAATACTGGTAATGCTAATGTGTTCGTTATTTTAAGTTTTGCTATGGGATTGATTATTTTGGCTTTAACTATTGGTCTAATTATTCACATCTTTAGATCCAAAAACAAGGAGGGCTACTAAATGAGAATAAGAAATTTGCAAAAAAGAATTGTGTTGATGGTTGGGGTTTTGGCTTTGACCATCACCTTAACTTTGGGCGGGGTGTTTGGTTTATCGTCCAGTCAAACAATACAAGCCGAAGCATCCACCTCACTATCACTATTTAATGTGACGGGGCAGATGACAAGACAACAAGCTCAAAATATTATGACTGCCTTAGGCAACACCTCAAATGTAAACACTTCTATTGATAGGAATATGCAGTTTAGGCTATTCCCCGATGCTAATTATGGCTCTCAATATGCTGTTGCACTGGCTCGCCTTAACTGGCGGATAGTAAATGCGGACAACGATAGAATAACCTTTTGGGCATCAAATACTTACAGGACTTCCGCCTATGGTACGACTACACTCTATGCTTCAAGCACTATTCGCCAAAATATTATTGACGATTTTAATCATGTGCTGTCAAGGATAGGGACAATAGGAAACCACATTATGCCTAAAGGCTCAACTGCCTTTGGTGCGGTTGCAGGCGATCTCATTTGGCTACCTGCCATTGAGGAAACTAGGTATAACGGAGTTTGGGGCTTTACGGAAGAAACCACTAATTTGCGAGGATTTACTCCTCATGCTGAGGGTGGAACTAACGCAAATCAAGCGTTTTTAAGGTATGGGCATTTTGTAAGACCGCCACACTCGATTGATGAGGATTTGCCGCCTTTTCACTCTATAAATTATTGCGGTGTATACTTTCATTTCTTTGGTGCAGGCACAATTTTAAGAGGTGTTCGCCCTGCTGTTCATATCTCACGAGCGTCAATAGAAGCAGCTGCGGATAATGGTGCAGGTGGCGGTGTTAATCCACCCGACAACAATGACAACAACAATAACAACGGCAACAATACAGACAATAACTTTTTTGAAGATGGTGCAGGAATCGCACTATTAGTATTGGGTGGTCTTGTTGGCTTGATTGTCATAATCATTCTATTTGGTGGCATAGCTAGACTTTTGAAAAGGAGGAACTAAATGCAAAAAATTACACGATTAAAAATTAAACTGGCTTTAATATTATCACTGCTAATCGCCTTTATTATTGCCTTTGCTCCGTTTATAAGCATCACAAGTGCTTCTGCCGTAGAATCACAAGCCCAGTACCAATACTTTAATAGCCGTATGCGTTGCATGGAAACTTTTAGGGCAAGAATGCTAGAACAAGCCGAAGAATTGACAGTACAGTATAAAGTGCCTGTGCCTACCTCTGCTCCTTATGCCGACAGTTTTAATTATGATGTCAGAGAAGGGTCAGTCTATACAGGGGACGGCAATAGACTATTTATATTGCAAGAGGCTAATCTTGTTATTGCAAGCAACGGAGATATTATAACTATTGATGACACCAATGCAAGCTCACAAAACGGCTCACTAGCAATTTATTATAACGAGCAAAGCCAAGAATTTATTGACGGAGCAAATAGAAATCTCGCAATATTTCTTAACAGCAGACTAGACAGGAATGAGCTTAGAAGCGGTGGCAGATACACTAGGACAATAAGGCTAGACACTACTATCTACCTAGTAAATTACAGACTACCAAACGGCAGATATAACGAAATTTTTGTGTCTATTACACCCTATCGCACAGGTTGGTGGATATTTGCTAACAACCGATTCAGAGTATATGACATGAATGGACGGGTGCTGGATTATAACCGCATAGGCTTTCCGCAACCTGCCCCGTGGTGGCATCCTGCGTGGTTGCATATTAGGCAGTTCAACAGAGTTCGCAATATGTTTGACACAATGGAAAGGTTTGTTTTAGGCGATTTACTCCACTTTGCGACCATCCACCCATGGTCGCAAATATTAGAGCCACTCACAGGCTACACTGTGATTACAGAGGACGGACGGGACATTAGGGTTAATCCTAGAACAATGCAGTTGACAGATTTCTTTGGTTTTGCACTCTTTAATGAGAGAAACGGCTTGCCCATACTATTTCATGGCAACGATATTATCACTACTGACGGCGAGCAACAGCGGATAGAAAATGCGGTGCTACTAGAGGCTATGACAGTACAGGATTTATTGCATAGAGGGGTTGACTTTCATATGCACATTGTGCCGACACCCTTTGGCAACTTTGATGTGCCTGTGGTTAATCTAGGGAGTTTCTACAACGAGGATTGGCGGTTAATGAATGGGGACAGCACAGAGGGAGTGACCATTGAACACAGGGACAGTCAAAACCTCAATACATGGCAGAGTTTTTGGGAGGGTTTAAGTAATTTTGGCGGCAGAGCGGGAGGCATACTTCGCACATTCTTAATCATTGGCGGTGTAATAGCAGGATTGGTAGTTATGTTTGCTGTTGTTTGGGTTTTTAAGTATTTCTTTCCCTCTAAGCAAAAAAACGGTACAACAATAATTATGAGAGACGGACAAAGCAATAGGAGGAACGAAAATGAAAAAGAGAATCATTAAATTATCGGTTGCGACTGTGTTGGTTATGGTTTTAGCCTTTTCACTTATGGGTGCTAAGGCTACAGGGATTAACGCAAACGCTAGCCAACTTGATGAATGTAATTACAACACAGTAAAAATAACCGATGGTATTGGCATAGCTCCCGTTCAGTCATCCCCATATATTGAAATCCGCTTTAGCCGCTTTGCCATAGACACCAATCATGTAAACTTTAATGACCTTAGAAGTTGGCTAGAAATCTCTTGGCACAATCATTTTAGTTTAGAGCTTCATTTGATGGGTACGGCTTTTTGCAGACATTGTATGTTTACTGTTTTAACTCGGGATGATTATTTCAGTTTTATAATTGATGCCTCAATTTTTTATGCTCAATTTGGTTGGCATGACTTTACCCACTGGCAGACCTTTACGACTTCATGGTTTATTCATTTTGTGGGTTTTGGTATGGGTGTTGAGTCATTTAGTGCTGTAGGCATTAGGTATTGGCTTGATGATGCCGATGGTGATTTTCTTGGGATAATAGCAGAGTTGTTATCCACCATAGAGAATTTGCATTCGCATATATCATCACTGCAAAGTCAGCTTTCAAACGCTAATTCACTATTAAATTCTGCTAATACAAATGTCGCCAATTTGACTAATACTGTTAATAACTTGACAGCAGAATTACAAGCGATAAACGAACATCTGCAAAATGCGTTGTCTTTGATTAGTGAGTTAGAGGCGGATAATGAGGGATTGACAAGTGAGATTGAGGGTTTGAATAAAGTTGTTGCAGGGCTTGAAAGCGATATTGCCGATTTGGAGAGTGAAATTGCATATTTAGAGGGTGTTATTGAGGGGTTAAATAATGGCAACGGTCAAAATGATAACGACAACAATAATAATGATGAGAACGAAAATTTTACTACTGCAAGAATCCTTGTTGCTGTTCTTGGATTATTATTTTTAATCCTAATTATATCTTTTATATGTGGATTAGCTAAACGAAAAAAGAGGTATTAGGCTTATGAGAACAATAAAAAATCTATTCAAGCTATTTTTGCTAATCAAAATCATTTTTATTGTCGGACTGCTCGTTTATACATGGCTACAAGTTAGGGGCTAAACTGTTTTTTATGTAGTTGCCCTGTCTAAAAAAACAGGCAGGGCTAACTGCATTATTTAATAAGGAACAACATGAAAAAATTACTTAAAAACCACAGGCTTTTGATATGCCTTGTTTTGACAATTATATTTTTAGTTCTCACGGCTACTATTTTTAGAGGAGCGTTTTTTGCAATAGGCAGAAGTGGGACGGAATTGTGGCATAGCTTTTTGGGATATATCCGCTTTATATTCACTTACCAAATCCCCGAATACAGCCCCATCAATGCACCCTGTGGCAACATAAATGTCCTGCCCGAAACAAGCGGTGAGTTTTGGACGAATCTTGGTGAGTTTTTTAGACTACTATTTACATGGGATAATTTTAGAGCGTACTTGGTTAATTTAGAGGATTTATTATTGATACTTGTGTCAATATTGCCGTTTTTAATCATCTTTATATTTGCTATTAGAAAGTATATCAAACGCATTTTCACAAGACATAACAACCGCTATAACAAAAATAGTTTGCCGTTAAAAGCCTTTAATTGCGTTTCTAAGCGATTTTATGTGCCGATTAGGGATTATGTGGGGTCATTACTAGCCTATATAAAGAGTAGCAGGTTTCCTAAAATATGGCTCTTAATATGGCTGTTCAATTTTAATGTCTTTGCTGTCCTTTTAAGCATGATTGCCATCCTGTTGTACTTTTTTATCTCGTTTAACTTCGTGGCATTATACCATTTTTTCTATAACACTATAGTCTTGCTTGCTCCTGCATTTAGAATAATCCCACTATGGATGTGGCTCATCCTAGCACTATACATAATAGACCGCCGAAGAAAAAGGAAGGCTCTTGACCGCTTGGGGCATATGGAATTAAAAAACAAAGGTTTTATATTAGAACGCTCAATCTGTACTATGCTTATAGGGACAATGGGGTCGGGCAAAACTACGCTCATTACGGATATGGCACTATCTACAGAGGCAATCTTTCGCTATAAAGCCTATGAGATGATGCTTGAAGTAGATTTGCAGTTTCCGCACTTTCCGTATATCGTGCTAGAAAATGAGTTAAAAAAAGAGATTGAGGCAGGTAAAATTTTCAACCTTGCAAGCTGTAGAAATTGGATAGACAAAATTGAAAATGATTTTAGAAATAATCCTAATTATAATCTATTCCACTACGACTATAATAGGCATGGCTTAGTCCACAACGATAAAAAAACGCTTACAAGCCTATTTGACGCTTTAAGGGATTATACACAACTTTATTTCATCTACATAGTTAATTCAAGCCTTATCCTATCAAATTATGCCATCCGCACAGACTTTAGAAAAATAGACAAAGGCAACCTCCCATACTGGAATCTTGACTTTTTTGCAAAAGACAGTAGATATATCCACGCTCATTCCCGCCATTCGCACATCCTAGATTTTGATATGCTCCGATTAGGAAAAAAGCTGATTGAGGATAATCTACAAGCTAACTCGTTTGAGTTTGGGGTCGTTGCTATTACTGAAATTGGCAAGGAGCGAGGCAATATGTACAAAGACGCAGAGATTAAAGATACTATCAAAAATTTAAGAGAAACCATTAAAACATTAGAAAAAGCAAGACTAGATGCTACTACTCCCAAAGCTGAATTACAGGCACTAACCGAGAGGGCTACAATACTAACCGATAAATTTAATAATGCCCTCAAGCTCATTAGGCACAAATGCACAGTCGCAAACTTTCCATTTGCAAGAATAATTTTGGACGAGCAAAGAGCATCCTCTCTAGGTGCTGACGCTAAGGAACTTTGCGAAATTGTACAAATAAAAGAAAAATCTGAAACGAAAATTACGATGCCATTCTTTTTTATAGGCGAACTAATCCATGCCCTTATATTCCCCAAGTTCAAAGGTGCTTACCAAAACTACAGAATCAACAGGGGCGATAATACCCTCATCATGTTTCTAATCAAAAAGCTAGGAGCAGGAATACATAATTACTATAATGGCATTTACAATAGATTTGGATTTCATATCCGCTATTTAGCAGTAGAAGACGGAGCAACTGGTCAAGTGGTCAAAGAATGTCCGTATTATGTTAGCACTAAAAAGATTTATAGCAATCGCTTTAGCACCGATGCCTATAAAGACATTTTTGCCGAGCAATTAAAATCCGTCAACATAGGTTTAGATGATATTGCAGAATACGGCTCACACAAGGCAACACAGGCAGAATTGGAACAGCAAAATAGCTATTTCATAAACGAGTTAGTCAAAAATGGGGGTGGCACTCCATGATGGATTTATTAAATAAAATAACCTATGGCGATGCTTACCAACTCATAAAACTAATACCCGATAAGTCAATAGACCTAATCTACACCGACATTCCTTATCTCATCACTACTGGCGGTCATAGTCAAACTGAATTAGCAAAACGGCTTGAATCAATGAAAGAGCAATTAAACGATATTTCAAAAGGCATTGACTACAGCATTTTTGATGATTTTATTAGGGTGTCAAAACTCTTAAACTGCTACATTTGGTGCAGTCGCTTACAAGTCCCCGACATTCTAAACTACTTTATATCTCGTGGCTACCTCTTTGACATTTTCGTTTGGTGTAAAACAAATCCAATTCCTGCAACAAAAAATATTTGGCTGTCCAATGTTGAATACTGCTTATATTTTAGAGATAAGGGAGTCAAAATGCAAAATGATTACACCCTCAAAAGCAAATGGTACATAAGCCCTATCAACCAAAGGGACAAGGTGAAGTTCTCTCACCCCACGATCAAGCCTTTAGAATTGGTAAAAAGGCACATACAGCATACACTCGTAAACAAAGGCATAGTTTTAGATGCTTTTGTTGGAAGCGGAACAACAGCACTAGCTGCACAACAATTAGGGCATGATTTCATAGCCTTTGAAAACAATAAAAAATGGCATGGAATAGCTGTGGATAGGCTTAACGGAATTAGAGCAGACGGACAAATAGCGTTCTTTGCTACATAAAAAATAGAGGTGAAATATGAATAGACACAAATGCGAATTTTGCAATAATGTTATGGAGCATGACTGCTCAAATGGGGTTTGGGATAATGAATCCCACCTGTATATTTGCGTTGGATGTGGTGCAACTCTAACCCTTTTTGAGAACGGACAAGAGCCTGTATGGGAAGAAAACTACTAGCAAAATTTATAAAGCCATTGATTTTTACAGCCTAAAAAATTCCTATAATTTGTGCTAAAAAACAGCGGGATAGCGGTGATTTGCACAAATATGATTTTGACTTAAAACATGGCTTAACATTTGCCGTTTTTGCAAGTTGCTTGCAACTGCAAAAATGCTCCAACTTTTACGACTTTTACAGCAGTGTGCTTTTATAAGTATTACCTAAAAGCACACTGCGTAAATTGTAAATCTCAACATTTCACACTAACCCGCTACACACTTTCACACTCAAAATTACAATCAAAAATAACTCCAAAAATCTAACCAAAAAGGACAAAAAAATATGGCAAATCAATTTAGAAATTACTTGCTCACAATAAACAATCCCACCCAAACTGACGATGAATTTTTTGACTACCTCAAAGGGTTAAAACACATAAAATATTTTGCATTTCAGCGTGAACAAGGCAAAGAAAAAGCAACTCCGCATTTTCAACTCTACATTGAGTTTAATGTCGGCAAAACCTTTAACACCATGAAAACAAACTTTCCCACCGCCCACATAGAGCAACGCAAAGGCTCAAAACAGCAAGCAAGGGATTATTGCCTAAAAGATGACGGGACAAGAGTTGGCAACCCTCACGAGTGGGGAACATTTGCAGAGGAGCGAGAGCGGACGGATTTAACAGATATTATTGAGCTAATTCATCAAGGAGCAACCGATTTAGAAATTCAAATGCTGTTTCCATCCCAATACTTTCGCTACTACAAAAACATTCAGTACCTGCGACAGCTATTTTTGGAAGAAAAATATAAAACAGTCTTTCGCAATTTAGAGGTTGTTTATATTCACGGCTCGGCAGGAATTGGCAAGACCCGTTTTGTAATGGAAAAGCATGGCTATGAAAATGTGTTTAGAATTACAAGTTATGAGCGTGGTATGTTTGATGCATACAAGGGTCAAGCCGTAATTTGTTTTGAGGAATTTAGGAGTTCACTCAAAATTGAGGAAATGCTTAACTATCTTGACGGCTATCCCTTGCAACTGCCATGCCGATACAACGACAAAACAGCTTGCTTTACTACAATATATATTGTGACTAATATTGTGTTTAATGAGCAGTACAAAAAGATACAAATTGAACAACCTGCTACATGGGGAGCGTTCTCCCGCAGGGTACATAAAATAATTGATTTTGATAAAAACAAAACAAACACCCCTCAACAAATACAAATGCAGTTGGTAGAGGTTGACCCCGATGAATTGCCTTTCTAAAAAAATAAAACTACTCTGAATCACTACATTCGTGTTCAAAGTAGTTTTTTCTATCTATATATAGTAGCAAAGAAAAAAAGACAGTTTTCACTGCCTTTTTGTCGCAAAGCCCGCAATACCTTTCACAAACAAATATGTGTAGGTGTTCGAACTCTGCCGATACTGGTGCGACCGAGAGGACTTGAACCTCCACGCCTTGCGGCACAGCATCCTTAGTGCTGAGCGTCTGCCATTCCGCCACGGTCGCATAATGACAAAATAACGATACCACAAAAAAATGATGCCGTCAATTATATTTCCTGTTGTTGCACAAAATTCTTAAATGAATCATAAAAAAATTGCAGGATACTCGTTGATACTGTTAGACATATACCTATTTAAGTGTTATAATGCAGAAACATTATTAGTGAAAACCAATGGAAATCAACCAAAATTGGTTTGTAAATCTTTCACCGCAGCACTAAGAGTCCTATTCTGATGGCAAATCTGCAAGGAGTGCTTGTTAAAAGATAGCCACAAGGAAAATCATACAAATACGGAGGCACAAAATTGAGTATTTTGACAATAGAATCATTGCGGGTGAATTATGGCAGTTTTACTGCACTTAATGTTGTGGATAGACTAGAGTTTTCTGCGGGTGATAGGATAGGAATCATTGGCAACAATGGTGCAGGCAAGACTACATTTGCTAAGGCGATTTGTGGTTTGGTCAACTATACAGGCACAATAAAAACCGACTTAAAGCAAGCTGATATCGCAATTCACCTTCAAGACAATCAGTATATTAAACGAATGCCTGTCAAGCTAATCATTGAAACCATCTTTAATTGCACTATTTCAAAAAATCAAAAGCTAATGGACATCATTGAGTTTTTTGATTTTAAGGATTGTTTAAAAAAACGCTTTGCACAGCTGTCCGGCGGTCAAAAACAAAAGTTGACTATCATTTTGGTTCTTATGCAAGACAAACAGCTTACTTTTTTTGATGAGGTTACAAGCGGGCTTGATTTTGAGAGCCGTATTAAATTGACCGAGCGAATTAGAGAATGGTATAAAGAAAAGGACGGGACGGTATGCATTGTTTCGCATTATTATGATGAGTTAGAAAAGTTTGTAAACAAGCTGTTGATTATTGATGAGGGTAAGGTTGTGGCGTTTGGGTGCGTAGATGAATTATTCAAAAAATATTGCACCGACACGATTTATATTATTGACAACAACAAAAAAAATGACAGCCTTACTAAAGACTTTAAGCGTATTGCAGCTCCTTCCCACTTGCTTGCTTTTCCTGCCCCAAACAAAACAGACGAAGAAAAACTGTCCGCTATATTTATAAAAGAGGGCATCAATTATAAGCGAAGCGATAAGGATTTAGAAATTTTGTTTGTGAATGCGGTTAAGCAATTTCAAGAAAGCAAAGGAGGTGCAGTATTATGAAAACAGGCAAACTAAGTTTGAAGCTGGTCAAGTATGAAACAGTCAATTTGATTAGCAATATTTTAATAATCATCTTCGGTTTTGCATTCCCTATAGGAATGGTTCTGCTTTTCTCGTTTGCGTTTGGCAGTGAAGCAGAAATTACTACCCACTTACACACTACGCTATTTTTTCAGTTTGCACTTACAATACCGCTTGCTACATTGCTAATAGGTCATGCAGTAAACTATGCAAGTGAATTAGAGTCAGGTGCGGTGCTTAGGTTTAAGTTGTTCGGGTATGGCGAGAAGACGCTGCTAATAGGCAAAATGCTTGCTAATCTAATCTTTTTGACTGTTGCGTTTGCTGTTTATTCACTGATAGTGGTGCTTGTGCTTGATGTTGCTGCACCCACTGTCGGGGCATTATTTACTTTCTTGGTTTTCTTTTATGTGCTTTCTGTGATTATCTTTGTGCTTGGTCATGCCGTTGCGACATTGTTTGGGCAGGTCGGAAAGGTAATGGGTATTTGTATGGCGTTGTACTTTTTTATGATGGTGCTTGGGGGAATGATGGGTGTGCAGCCTAGTATTTTGCCAAACGGTATAAGACACATAGCCATGGCGATTCCGTTTTATTATATGTCTGTGTATCTGACAGATTTTTGGTTTGGCAGTGATACTATGAACTGGCTGCCCTTTATTTTGTCAACAGTTGGAATGGCGATTGTTGCGGCAGGTTTATTTGTGCTGGCGTTGTGGCTAAAGAAAAAGGGCAAGATAAAGGATGGAGCAAAGCCGGTTTATTATGATTAAACTTTATGGTAAAATTAGCAAGGAGGTTTTGATATGCAGACTTTTGAAAAGTATGATAAAATCAAGCATGGAAAAATAATTGAGAAAAAGAGCAGAGCGCCAAAAATAACAACATTAGTAGCGTTCATAGTTACAGGTATATTGTTGTTGGTCGGAGGATGTTTGTTGCTTTTTTTGCTGTGGGAGTTTGATATTGCGGCGGTCATAATCGGCGGTATTTTTGCGGTCATTGGAGTTGCTCTTTTATTTTGCGGGATTTATTTAATTATTAAGTGTCGTAAATTTCTAAATTTTATTAAGCGGCTTTCACAAAATGGAAAGATTGCTGCAGCGACTATTGTTTTAGTGGATAATATAGAGCAAGGAAGTGTTTTAATGGCGGCACCAATGAACTCTGCGGTTAACAATTATAGACGAAATACAAACATTTTGAGATTAAAGTATGAGTTTGTGGATGATGGCGCAAACAATCGTGAAGGCTTTGGAGTATTAGATGCTAACAAAATAGATATCGGTGTGCATTCATTGCTAAATATAAATTTGTTGATTGGTCGGCAAATGTTGATTGTATTTAATGAAGAGAATTCGGTGATTTTGAGGTTATTAAGGGGTAGTAAAGCAGAAGAATAGACTTATTGTCATCCTGAGCCGTAGGCGAAGGATTCAGCGGAGCGGATAAATTGCGCCTTCGGCTAGATCCTTCACTTTGTTCAGGATGACAATTAGAGGCAAACTTCTTACTCCTATCCTTTATACATTGTGCACTGTGAATTGTGCATTGAAATATAAGTGAAACTGACAGGAACAATAAAAACTATCCGTTTTAAGGGTGATGACGGATTTCATATTTTGGTTATAACCAGCGGTTTGGTTGATACTGTTGCCGTGGGGTTTTTTCCTAAAGTTGCAGAGGGTGAGTATGTGGTGCTTGAAGGAGAGTATGTCAACCACCCTAAGTTTGGGTCGCAGTTTAAGGCGACTAAATTACAAAAAGAAGAGCCTAAGTCTAAGGATGCTTTGATTAGATATTTGGGCAGCGGGTTATTCAAAGGTGTGGGTGAGGTGTCGGCAAAGCGCATTGTTGAGGCATTCGGAGAGGACAGCCTAAAGGTCATTCAAGAGCGTCCGCATCTTCTAGCTAAAATTAAAGGCTTTTCTAAGGCAAAGGCAACTGCCATCAGTGAGGATTACAACAAAAACAAGGTCTTACAAGAGGCTATTATATACTTACAAGAAAAGGGCATCACTATCAACATGGCACTCAAAATTTATAAGGAATATGAAAAGGACACTGTAGTTATTGTTGAAAAAAATCCTTATAAGCTGATTGAGGATATTCATGGCATCGGCTTTTTGACGGCAGACAGGATTGCATTCAGCGTAGGGATTGAAAAGGATTCGCCTTTTAGGGTGCGGGCTGCTATTGTGCACTGCTTAAAGGAGGCGGTGGATAGAAACGGGCATACTTATTTGACGATTGAGGAAATTTGTGAGGCGGTTGAAAAATTGATTGGGGAGAGTGATAAGCTGCTAGATATGATTGAGGAGTTGGCTAGTTTTCAAAAGATTAAGAAGGTGATACTGCCTAGTATGGATGAAGCTATATTTCTAAAGGGTGTATATCAAGCTGAGCATGGCAGCGCTACGAAATTGGTAAGTTTGATTAAAAGCGGTGTTGCAGAGGAGGAAGCAAACATTGAAAAGGATATTTTTGATTATGAGACGCAATACTCTATTGAATTTAATGCAGAGCAAAAGACGGCTATAAAACTTGCGCTTGTCAGCGGAGTGTGTGTCATTACGGGCGGACCGGGCACAGGTAAAACCACAATCATAAAGTGTTTGCTTAATCTATTTAACCGAAATGGTTCAGAGTGCTTGCTTCTAGCCCCGACAGGTCGTGCCGCAAAGCGGATGAGTGAAAGTACGGGTGAAAATGCCTTCACAATTCACAGAGCATTGGCAAGCAATAACGGCAATCAAATCGGCACATTTTCAATTGGCAAAGCAATTAGGGGCGACAACAAACAGCTTGACAGCGATGTAATAATAATTGACGAAATGTCCATGGTGGATGTGTTTGTCCTCTCATCTCTTTTAGGAAGTATTCGTGACGGCACAAAAATAATAATGCTGGGCGACAGCGACCAGCTTCCTTCTGTGGGTGCAGGAAACTGTCTAAAGGATATACTGTCCAAAGTTAAAGGGATAAGGCTTACTCAAATTTACCGCCAAGCCAAAGAGAGCAGAATAATCACAAATGCCCACCTTATAAATAAAGGTATAATGCCTATGTTAGAAGGGACACCAACCAACCAATCGCCAATCACCCCTGCAAAAAATGATTTCTTTTTTGTAAAAGAAAAATTCCCCGCAAAAATGGCGGCACTTGCTTGTGACCTAGTATCCAACCGTCTTCCAAAATATTTGGGAATTACTCCTGATAAAATCCAAGTCCTGTCTCCTATGAAAAACGGTGAAGCGGGGACGCTAAATCTAAACAGACTTCTGTCACAAACTATTAATAAGGGGGACAAGCCTAAGATAGTTGTCGGCGATACTGTGCTTAAAGAGGGTGATAAGGTGATGCAGATTAGCAACAACTATAATTTGGAGTGGGAAAGGGACGGAGAGATAGGGCAGGGAGTATTTAACGGTGATATGGGAGTTATAGTATCGGTAAGCAATGAGCCGAGGCAGGCAGAGGTATTGTTTGAGGACGGGCGGAGGGCTATATACGACAGCAATTTGGAAGAAATTATTTTGGCGTACGCTATCACGGTGCATAAGAGTCAAGGCAGCGAGTATGATGCGGTGGTTATTACACTGCCTATGTCAAGTCCTATGATTTTGACCAGAAATTTGTTGTATACGGCGATCACGAGGGCAAAGAAATTGGTTTTGATTGTCGGCGAGGATTATACGGTGAAAAGAATGGTAGATAATGACTATATTGCTAAGAGGAACAGCGCTTTGGGTTATTTTATTGACAAAGCGGCTAAGGAATATGATAAGTTGTTTGGGAACGATGAAGAGTAAAAGATAAAACATAAGCCGCAAGGATATTTTATGCGAAGTGTGTTTTTAATATTTGATACAAAATATAAAGAAAAAATCATTTCAATTTTGAACGATTTTTCTTCAGAGTCATTTGTTCATGGCAAAGGCTTTTCGTGCTAAATCAGTATACGGGCGTAATAGTAAGCAGTTGGTTTTTGCTCTAAAACAACACCCTAACCACCAACCAAAACCACGCCCTAAGACTTTTTTCCGTATCAACCCGTTATGTAGAGTGGAACGAGGTAGAGGCAATTAGAGAGGGCTACACCCAAGAGCAACTAGTAAAATCCGGGCTTCAAGGCAACATATACAATCATCATGTCCAAGTGAGACTTGCCAAAAAGCAAACAATGGTGCCTGCAAGAAAATTCAATTACGGCGACCAAGTAAAAATTGTATACGAGGGACGGAGCTATGACAGTATTTTCACAGGCTTAAAATACCGCATGACCGACCCGTTCTACACCTGCTTATTTGGTAAAGCCCGCATAGACTTTACCGACAGAATGAAGATTTTTACTAAACGGCATTATCAAAGACGGGCGTGATTTTATTTGATTTAGTAGCATAAAAAGTGATATACTTTACACACGGAGGCAAAATTTATGTTCGGGTTTTTCAAGAAAAAGAAAAAACAAGCACAAATCACACCAGCCGCCCAAGAGTGCGAATGGAATAGATTTGTTGATTGGTGTTGCGATACAGATAGGTGGAACGACAAGAATAACTATGATATTGCAAACACTGACCACACCGATTATGAAAAGGCAGCATATTATATGTTTTGGATTCAGTCAGAAGTCAACAATGGTGGCTACGACCAATTTTTCTCAAACAAAGATGATTGGCAACACGAAAAGTTGAGTGAATTTATAAAAGCGTATCTATCAGAGGACTTATATAAAAATCACATGAGAGCTTTTAGTGATTTCAAGAAAGACGAATTTGAAACCGCTGAAATGACAGGCGAGAATGGTTTATACATTGCCGATGATTTTTTCTATAACAATGAAAAGAGATTCATGGATATATTAGAAGAGATGGCAGAAAAAATTGTAAAAGACCGTAGTCTTTGAAAGGATAAAATATTATGAGAGTTTACGCAGGCGACAATGGGCAATTTAAGACTTCGGTATTTACAGGGGGTGGCTCCTTTTATACTGACGGCGTTTGTTTTGCTGATTCAAAAATTGAAAACTTTTTCAAGTCAAATTTGCTAGATTATAGACTTCCAGAGACAGGTAGTCAATTTGGTAATATATTAGCAACTTTTAACACAGAAAAAATGGTTATCGTTGATTATGATATAAGCACAGGCGACACAGGTAAAACCCCGTTAGAAATTTTTTATAAGAATATGACGGGCGTAAAAATATCCAATTATAGTGATGGATATGGTGGAAAGGGAATTAAAGTGTCTTTAAGGGACACAACTCTTGACTTGAAAATAGTAATTGGCATTACTCCTTTTGCGGATAGTAAAGTAAAACAAGATGAACTGATGGAAAGATTTCAAAAAGCATTAAAAGAAAGCAATACTAACTTTGAAATAGTCAAAAGACAAAATTTCTAATAACAACAAAATATAAAGGACACAAGGCAGTCAAGCGGCTGTCTTTTTTCTATGCCAAAATGGAGGTGATATAATATGGCATTTTTTCTTAAAGGGCTGGGCGACCCCGCAACTGGGCAGAATGAAATCCTGCCTAGTTTTGATGCGATGATATACGCATTCTTTGCCCAAAACGCAGGCGGAGTGTGCAACAGCGGGAATAACTTTGCCGCCAGATTTAAAAAGGGGACAAATGCCGAAAAAGCCTTAAACTTAAAAAGCTGCCCTTAATCCACAATATGAGCCGATAGTACGCAGTCTCCACGACCTAAGAGGGGGCAAATGAAAACTAAGCCGTCCAAAGAACAAAAACAGGAATTTGAAAAATTAGTCCAAACATTGTGGAGAAAACGCTTGACAGACACTATTTTATTTGATATATTCGTCTGAGTATAGTCATTATATTATGCCAAGGTTAGTATACTCACAAAAATTTATTTGATATTTTTGATGTACAGTGCCTTTTTAGGACTAAAACATTTTAGTCTTGGAGGCGCAATAATTTATTGTGTATTTTATGTTAATCGTTTTCTGTTCGGAATATTTCAAAATATGTTCAAAACTAAATATCTTTGATTTTTTATAGTTTTATACGGAGGGATACCGAAGTGGTCATAACGGGGTAGTCTTGAAAACTATTAGAGTGAAAGCTCACGGGGGTTCGAGTCCCTCTCCCTCCGCCAGATGGGACTTATGCGTACTATGTGTACGATAAGTCCTTTTTTCATTTGATGAAGTTTGGTTTGAGTTGTCGGTGTCTTTCATGTAGACTAGAATGGTTAGGGATTCATCGCTGTGATAGAAAACTTTGTAGACGAAGGTATCATAGAACATTTGTTTGCCTTTTAGGTCGTTGTCGGTTATGGTGAAATCACGGACACGGGTTAGGAAATTTATAATATCTTGTTCTGAGAGTTGGAACAGAAGCGAGCCTTCTTTTGCTATGGCATAATCTAATTCCGAATTTTCATCTTGCAGCTTGTCAATCTTATCTAAAATCAAATCCTGTGAGCGACCTAGTGATAGAGTATTAAGTAAAGTATCAATCGCTTTTTTGTTGTCGGCAAGTTTCCTTTTAAGGTGAGTTAAGTTGCCGTTACTCTTTTCTTTCTCTAAAGCAAGAGCAGTATCATGTGCAATTTCAGCAATAAGCTCATCAGTCAATATTTCCTTTGTCGCTTTTATCGTGTCATTCTCTAGCTTATCCTTGCCGACAGCCTTAACTTTGCAACCTCTATTGTGGATGTTATTCAAGCATTTATAATAGTAGTAAGCAGAATCGCCTTGTCTTTTAGCACTAACACCAACCATGCCCATACCGCATTCAGCACAATACAATTTTGTCGTAGCAACATAACTAACTTTAGCGCGACCCCGTGCCGGAGCAAGTTTGTTTTTAGCGACAATATCGGCAACTTTGTTATATAATTCATCATTGATGATTTGCGGCATACCGCCTTTGGTTTCTACGCCCCCGTAAATGTAATAACCATTATAGCGTTTATTTGCCAATATCCTATGGATAGTATTTTTAGTCCATTGAGTGCCGACACCATTAGCGACCTTATTGTCATTAAGCCAATTCATAATATGCCGAGCCTTTGTGCCGCTTGCATACATTTCAAACATTTTTACTACATAAGAGGCAGCTTGCTCATCAATAGCAAAATTCATGTTGTCATCAACCTTATACCCATAGTGAACAGTACCGCCGAGATACTTGCACTTCTCGGCACTGATGACCTTGCCCCGTTTAATTTTCTGTGACAATTCTTTTGAGTAGTATTCTGCCATTGATTCCAATACACCTTCTATAAGAATACCGCTTGCGTCATCAGTAATATTTTCCTTTGCGGATAAAACTCTGACTTCATTCTTTTTTAGTTTGGCTTTATAAATTGCACTGTCATATCTATTTCTGGCAAATCTATCTAATTGATAAACCACTACAAAATTGAAAATCTTTTTCTTGCTATCCTCTATCATACGCAAAAACTCGGGGCGCTTATCCATTGTCCCAGTTAAAGCCCTGTCAATATATTCGCCTGTAATTTTAATATCATTGCGTTCTGCAAAGGCATAGCACTCCCGAAGCTGTCCTTCAATGGATTGCTCATTTTGTGCGTGAGAGCTATATCTTGCGTAAATTATTCCGTGTTTCATTTTGTCACCTCTAGTTGTTTTAGTAATTCAATTACCCGTTGTAATTTCTCTTTATTGATTGTGTAATAAGTCCACCGCCATTTATTTTCCGCATTTAGAATTGCATTATCGCATAAAATTTTCAAATGATAGGACAAAGTTGGCTGGTGCATAGGATACTTCTCTAAAATATCTCTACCACTCAATTTTTCGTCACCGATAAGGTTGAGAATATTGAGCCGAGCTTCGTCGGCGAATATTCTCAACAGCTTTAGGCA
>Ga0123355_10001041_pt1 | contig 38402 bp, 28 predicted proteins | sample TergutEmb28metaG_3_FD_89872 | JGI IMG/M metagenome (GOLD analysis project Ga0123355, IMG submission 89872) | Embiratermes neotenicus P1 segment gut microbial communities from Petit-Saut dam, French Guiana - Emb289 P1 | ecosystem: Host-associated > Arthropoda: Insects > Digestive system > Gut ...
AGGGTAAAGCTTAGCACCGCATTCACAGCCAGCGCCGCAACGGCGGCAATGATAGGCGTGCGCCCGTCAAACATGGCATAACACGCACGGCTTAGCACGGTAAAAAGCCCAAAACCGACGACACCCATTGCAAAATAAAACAATGCCGTGCCTGTAATTTGCACCGCCATTTCGCCAAATCTCCCGCCGCCCAGTGTCAACTGCACCAATGGTTGGCTAAGGGTCATTAGCCCAAATGTTAGCGGCAACAGGAAAAACAGCACCACCCGAACCGTTTCGCTGACGGTTTCGCTGAAGCCCGGGGTATCTTTTGCGGCAGCCTGACGCGACAGTTTGGGAAAAATAACATTGGAGACGCTGAGGATAAAAACGCCGGTAATTATCATGAACAGCGTGTTGGCAAACTGAATAGCTGTCACGCCGAATTCACCGCCGTACAAGCCGCCGGACGCACGTACGTTTACCAAAACATTTATGGGCACGACCCAAGAGCTTATCATCACAGGCAGGGCGAGTTTGCCGATTTGCCTAAGCCCGGGGTCTTTCAAATTGAGACGAAAGCGGAAACGGAAATTGTGTTTAATTAAAAATGGAATTTGAATCACCGCCTGCGAACCCCAGCCGATGAGAAACGCCGCCGCCAAGCCATACACGCCGAAACGGTCTATAAAGAAGAAGTAATACACCAGGATTATCAAATTGGAGACCGCACTCATGGCGGCGGGAATGCGGAATTCTCCAAGGGATTGCAATATGCCCGTAAACGAGAACGCCAGCCCGCTGAGTATCATGAGCGGAAACATAGTGCGCAGAAGCACAACGCCCAGTGGGATTGTGCCGTAAGGCACTTCCCTCCCCACAGACAGTACGAAAATGGGGTAGGCAAATACAGCGGCGATTATCGTTACTGCGGCCGTCAGCACCAAAACAACACTGATAAAAAGAGATGCCAAATCGAACGCCGCTTTCTTACCCTTGATTTCTAAATATGATGAAAGCACAGGAATGAAGCTTGCGGAAAAAGCCGCCGCAAACATCACATCCAAAAATGTGCGGGGCAATGCACTTGCCTGCATAAAGGCAATGGCTTCGGCAGTGTCGCCGCCGAATTGGGTAGACTGCATACGCTCACGCAGTACGCCCAGTAATTTGCCTATGATTGTAATTGCCATCATCATAGCAACGGTGCGGGCGGGTTTTATATCAGATGTTGGTTTCATTCATTCCTCCGTTGGCGTTCATCGTATAAGTATGGTATAAATATTCCAAGACTTTGTCAAATACAGGAGCGGATGGACAATGTGAATTGTAGGGGCGAACTGTGTTCGCCCGCCGTAAAGCGTCGAGTATGTTGACGTATTCGGGCGAACACAGTTCGCCCCTACGGAATGAAACCACAACTTGTCCGTTCCTACATAATAAAAGGAGGATTCATATGAACTATCCAGCCAGACAAGAACACCCGCGCCCGCAATTTGTCCGCGAACTGTGGCACAACCTAAACGGCGAATGGGATTTCCAGCTAGACCCAACCAACAAAGGACTCTGTGAAAAATGGTTTGAATCACCGCAGCTTTCAGAAAAAATTCAAGTGCCCTTTGCGTATCAGTCCGAATTGAGCCAAGTGGCAGACAAAACCACTTCCGATTGGTGCTGGTATCACCGTAAATTTACCGTGCCTGCGGAAATGACGGGTAAGCAAATAATCCTGCATTTCGGCGCGGTAGACTACCAAACATGGGTGTATGTAAACGGCACAATGGTGGGCAGCCATGAGGGCGGGCATACGCCGTTTTGTTTCGATATCACGCCGTACTTGTGCGAAGGTGAGCAGTCTCTGACGCTGCGCGTTTATGACCCTATTTATGATGAGACAATCCCCCGCGGCAAGCAGTCTTGGCTCGGCAAATCTCACAGCATATGGTATACGCCAACCACAGGTATTTGGCAAACGGTGTGGCTGGAAGCGGTGGAAAAAACACATATCAAAAAAGTGCGCTTTACTCCTGATGTTGATAAGGGTACCGTAACCATAGATGCAACTTTAGCAGATATCTGCGAGTTCACCTCGCTTGAAATCGACATCTCATACAAAGGCAAGCCTGTCGCATATAGCGAGATTCATGTATCTGAATCACATATCCATATAGAATTTGACGTATACGGCAAGAAAATTTTCAACACGCCATTCCATCACGTTGGCATGACATGGACACCCGAACATCCCAACCTTTTTGATGTAACCTTTTGCTTACGCACGCCGAAGAGTTGGGATATAGTCAAATCTTATTTCGGAATGCGAAAAATCCATACGGAAAATGGCAAAGTGTACCTAAATAACAGGCCATACTACCAAAAATTGGTGCTGGATCAAGGCTATTGGCCGGGCGGGCTGCTTACTGCCCCAACGGACGAGGATTTCAAAACAGATATTCAGCTTGTAAAGGAAATGGGCTTTAACGGCGCGCGCAAGCATCAAAAAGTAGAAGACCCGCGCTTCCTGTACTGGGCAGACCAGCTTGGCTTCTTGGTGTGGGGCGAGTGCGCTGCCGCGCCATCCTTTAGCGATGATGCCGTTGCACGCCTCACCCGCGAATGGATTGAAATTGTAGAGCGTGATTACAACCACCCATGTATCGTAACCTGGGTACCGTTCAATGAAAGCTGGGGCGTGCCGAATATTGCTTTCAACAAGCAGGAACAAGACCACACTTTGGGCTTGTATTATTTGATTAAATCGCTGGATACCACACGCCTTGTTATTTCTAATGATGGCTGGGAAATGACAAAAACAGATATCTGTGCGTTCCATGCCTACAGCCACGGGCATGAAAGCGAAGTGCGTAAATATAACTACTATAAAGAAAGCCTTGCGACAAAAGAGAACCTTTTCAACTCGTCATTTGTTGGCAGGCGGCTATACGCGCAGGGCTATGAGCACCAAGGCGAGCCTATACTGCTCACAGAATTTGGCGGCATCGCATATAAAGTAGATGGTGCTGCCGGTTGGGGCTACACCACGGTACAAAGCCCAGAGGAACTTATTGCGGACTATAAGCGTATAATTGACGCGATATCCGCGTCGGAATACTTATACGGGTATTGCTATACGCAAATTACAGACGTGGAGCAAGAAGTGAACGGGTTGCTCACGTATGACCGCAAGCCTAAGTGCGATTTGGCAAAGATTCGTGAGTTGAATAATCAAGTTTGGAGATAAAATTTCAGTAATTAGGAGGGTATCCTCGTTAGGGGAATTCACCTTGCGTTTACTTTACACATCCCTATACCCGCCCATAAAACATATAATGGAAGAATGGCGGCTTTGGGTTATATTTACGCGCCAGTGACTTGCGCAAAACGGTGCAAAACGGCATATTTTCTTAAAGCCTATCGTTGTGCCATCATAGATATCCTGCCATTTGCCGTCAACTTCCGCAGATACTGTAAACGCTTCTACACGCTGGCTTTGGCGTATATCTTCGCACAGGACAATATGGGTTAGCGTTGTTGTTTGCGGCAGGAAGATATCTATGTGCGGTGTATCGCCTTCGCCTATGGCGATGTCTGCCTTGGCCAGCAAGTTATGCGTGTATATCGCATGGATTCTGTCACCAAGTTCTTTAAGCCGTGTAGCATCAGCCGCGTTTATTTTGCCGTTGGTATCCGGTGGGATATTTAACAAGAACACCGCATTCCCGCCAACGCTTTTTTCGTATATCTCCAGCAAATTTTCTACACTTCGCACTTGGTTGTCTTCTTTCGCGTGGTAGAACCAGCCCGGGCGTATGGAGACGTTTACTTCCGCCGGGTACCAGCATAACTTACCGCCTGCTTCAAGTTCCGCCGCCAAAAGTTCGCGGGAGCCCAAGTCTTCGTCCATGGAGCTAATAGGCCGCTGACGGAAGGATTCTTCGTCACTTTTTTGGGAATGGTTTGCCGTTGTTTCTGCATTTCGCATCCGCTCCGGCACCACAGACCATTCGCTTGGGCGGGTGTAGCCTGCTTCGTTGCCTATCCAGCGTACATCTGGGCCGCATACGGTTATTACGGCTTGCGGCTGGTTTTTGCGTATGAGTGCGTAGTATCGCGGCCAATCGTATACTTGCTTTTTGCCGTTTGGCCCCTCGCCGCAAGCCCCGTCAAACCATACGGAATATAATCGGCCATATTTAGTGGTAAGCTCTTCTAGCTGCGCACAAAAGTAGTCGTCATAGGCTTTGCCGCTGCCATATACAGGGCAATTTCTGTCCCATGGGGATAGGTAAACACCCAGCTTTAGACCGTATTTTTCGCAAGATTTCGCCAACGCCGCCACAACATCTATAGGCTTTGGCGAATACATAACGCTGTGCTTGGTGTACGCTGTATCGAACAGACAAAAACCATCGTGGTGCTTTGCAGTGATGATGCAGGCCGTAATGCCGGCGGATACAAGGGCTTCGCACCATTGGTCTGTGTCTAAATGAGAAGGGTTATACGTTGCTGGGCTTTCTGTGCCGTCGCCCCATTCCCTGTCGGTAAAGGTGTTCATGCCGTAGTGCAAAAAGGCTGTGAAGCCTAAGGCTTGCCACGCGATTTGGTTTTCGCTTGGGTGTATTGAAATCAGTTTTTCTATGAATGAGTCCATTTTGTGCGCATCTCCATTCTTAAAAAAGCGGCTCCCGCCGCGCGTTTCGTACAGAGCACTTTCCTAGAGGATGAAAAAGACCTGATACCAGGTCTTTTTCATCAGCCCGTTTTCGTCCACACAGGGGCGTCTTTGAGCTCAATTTCAGGCAAGCCGGAGTCTGCCAATCCATCTGTTTCAAATAGAACGATTTCGTTTTCCCCAACTTTTAGCAGCGGCGCAGGGATATATAGTGTTTGTTGGGGGCCAATTTCCCAATATCGCCCTAGGTTAAAACCATTGATAAAAGCCACGCCCTTACGGAAGTGAGAAAAATCCAAGAACGTATCACAGGCTTCTTCCATTTCAAATGTGCCCTTGAAGAATGCAGGAGCGTCTTCGGTGGTTAACGTCTCATGGGTTGGTAGTGTATCCAGCGGAAGCCTATACATATCCCAGCCATAAATGGCGTTGTGCCCTATTTTAACCACCCCGGATATGCCGCAAGGGTAAGCAGTTTCATGCCCATAGTTCACCCTGCCCATGTTTTCCACTAAAATATCTAAGCGAAAGCTATCGCCTTCCGGCATGGGCAGCGTCAGCTTTTCATCGGGATTGTTGCGGTACAGCACGCCTACTTTTTTACCGTCTGCAAACACCACCGCTCTGTCACGCAGGCCGGTGATTGCAAGTTCCATTGTATAGTTGTGCTTTGCCAAAAATGCTTTTGACACGGGCGGCAGGCTTACCTGCTTACGATACAGCACATAGCCGTATTCTTGGTCTAATTCTTCCATAGTAAGGGGCGAAGCGGCATTGACCGGCTCCCCAAGCTCCTCCCATAGGGATACCCGCTTGGTAAGCGCAACTTTGCCATAGGCTTTTTTCTTGGAATTTGCCACGGCAATATCCGGGGCAGAGCCAAAATATTTTTCTAAAACTGCTTTGCAGGCCTCGTAAGTTGGAGTCATATCTCCTGCTTCGGAAAGCAGTGCGTGGTAGTCATAACTTGTGATGGTAGGGTGGTACTTTCCATCGTATACATTCGCGCCATTCCAGAAACCAAAATTAGTGCCGCCATGGAACATATACACATTGACCGAAGCACCGCCTTTAATCATGCGCTCCAGTGTGTCTGCCACGTCTGCGGAGTCGCGGGTGTGGTGGTCTACTCCCCACCTGTCGAACCAACCGCACCAAAACTCCATGCACATATCCGGCCCTTCGGGCTGGAAGCCTCTAAGCAGCGCAAAACCGCCTTCTGGGTTGGAGCCAAAATTTACGGTTTTCCATACATCGGAATCCGGCAATGCACCGCCGTGCAGCATGTCAATAGTTGGCCCGTCGGAGGTAAACAGCAAGCAGTCTACGCCTAGTTCCCGCATGAGGTTTTTAAGATACGCCAGGTACGCTTTGTCGCTGCCGTACGAGCCGTATTCGTTTTCTATTTGCATAGCGATAACCGGCCCGCCCTTGGTGCAAAGGTATGGCGTAATCTTGGGAATGAGCACGTTAAACCAGTTGCGTACTTTTTCCAAGTAGGGCGGCCATGTGCAGCGCAGGCGCATGTTTCTGTCCTTGTTCAGCCAAGCCGGTAAGCCGCCAAACTCCCATTCTGCGCAAATATAAGGCCCAGGGCGAATGATTACCTTTAACCCAATGTCTGCGGCGGTTTGTATAAAACCGGCAATATCGCCAAAGCCTTCAAATTGGAACCGGCCTTCCTTTGGCTCATGAAAATTCCACGGCACATAGGTTTCTACGGTGTTAAAACCGCAAGCGCGAAGCTTTTCAAGCCTGTCGTGCCATAGGCTTGGGTGTACGCGAAAATAATGTACCGCGCCGGATAAAATGGGGACGTCTTTGCCAAAAAATTCTTGGAAATTTAGAGCCATATGTTCCTCCTGGATAGAATCTATTTGAACGCTTGCATACAGGCATTTTGCTCTGACGCTACTGCGTTGCACACCTATAAACCGCAGCCGCAACCTTATCCGCAACTTCTCTATTAAGCGCATCCGGCATTATATATTCTACAGACAACTCATCGTCGCTTATATATTCGGCAATTGCTTTTGCGGCGACAAGCTTCATATCGTCGGTTATCATCCTGGCCCTTGCGTCCAGCACGCCCCTAAACAACCCGGGGAACGCCGAAGAGTTGTTCACTTGATTAGGGAAGTCGCTGCGGCCGGTGCCAACAATAAATGCGCCGGCTTCTTTTGCAAGGTCTGGCATAATTTCCGGTATTGGGTTTGCCATGGCAAGCACCACGCTTTTTTTGTTCATGCTGCGCACCATGTCTTGTGTTACACAACCGGCAGAAGAAACGCCAATAAATATGTCCGTATCTTTCATAGCGTCTGCAAGGGTGCCTTTTACATTGCGCGGGTTTGTTGTTTCTGCCAGGTCTATATGGGATTGGCGCAGCCCTTCCTTGCCTTCGTAGATTGCTCCGTCCCGCCCGCAAGCAATGATGTCCGTAAAACCGGCTTTTTGCAGCAAGTGAATAATGGCTATCCCTGCCGCACCTGCGCCGTTTACAACAATGCGGATATCTGCCGGGGTTCTTCCGGTGAGCCTTAACGCATTAGTTACAGCGGCAAGGGTGACAATGGCAGTGCCGTGCTGGTCGTCATGGAATACAGGGATATTCAGCCGCTCTATGAGCTTTTGCTCGATTTCAAAGCACCGTGGCGCAGATATATCTTCTAAGTTAATGCCGCCGAAGTTGCCCTCCAACAGTGCAATGGTTTCTACAAGCACATCCACATCTTTTGATTTGATACATAATGGGATTGCGTCCACATCGCCAAATTTTTTGAACAAGGCCGCTTTGCCTTCCATGACCGGCATTGCCGCAAGGGGGCCAATGTCGCCAAGGCCAAGTACCGCTGTGCCATCGGTGATAACGGCTACGGTGTTCCAACGGCGGGTAAGCTCAAAGCTTTTTTCCTCATCTTTTTCAATTTCCAAACACGGCAATGCTACGCCCGGCGTGTACGCCAGTGCCAAGTCGTGTGCGTCCTCTAACGGTGCGCGCAGGGATATCTCGTATTTGCCTCGCCATTCATAGTGCTTTTTCAGTGCTTTCTCCATGGATTACATTCCCCTTCCTAAGTGGTCTATCGCCACCACAAGCGGTAAATTTTCGACGGTCAGCCGCCGTATTGCTTCTGTGCCTAGGTCATCATAGGCTATGGTTTCTGCTTTTGTCACGCATTTTGCCATCAACGCCGCAACGCCGCCAACGGCAACAAGGTATACACCGCCGTATTTTTTTATGGCATCCACAACTGCGGGGGAACGTTCGCCCTTACCAATCATGACGCGCAGCCCTGCTTCCATAAGCGCGGGTGAGTATGCGTCCATGCGCCCGGAGGTGGTTGGGCCGATAGAGCCAATGGGCTTGCCGGGCGGCGCGGGGCATGGGCCGGCATAGAAAACGGCCTGCCCTTCGTAGCTAAATGGCGGAGCATCGCCGTTTTTTAGTGCTTGCACCATACGTGCATGAGCTGCGTCACGGGCGGTGTATATTTCGCCAGAAAGCTCAATTGTATCACCGGCGTTTAATTGCCGGATTGTTTCTGTTGTAAACGGAGTAAAGATTTGCATATGCGCCCCCTATAAAATCGCAGATTTATGCCGCGCAACATGGCAGCCAATATTCACCGCCACAGGCAGCCCAGCGATATGAGTGGGGTATGTTAAAATTTTAACGCCAAGGGCGGTAGTTGTGCCTTTGAAGCCGGCCGCCCCAATATTAAGCGCATTAATTTTTTGCAAAAGCCGCCGCTCCATGTCTGCCAAGTACGGGTCATTATTTTCGGAAAGAATATCAAGTGCCAAAGCTTGCTTGGACATAATAGCCGCTTTTTCCATTGTGCCGCCGACGCCTATGCCTACAATAATTGGCGGGCATGGGCTAGAACCCGCCGCTTTAACGGTATCAATGACAAACTGCTCTACACCGTCTGCGCTTTCGGATGGGGTCAGCATTTTTAGCGCGCTTTTATTTTCGCTGCCAAAGCCTTTTGGCATGACGGTAATTTTTATATTATCGCCGCTCGTAATAGTATAATGGATTACCGCAGGGGTATTATCCTTAGTGTTTTCACGGGCGAAAGGGTCTTTAACTACGCTGGCGCGGAAATAGCCGTCTTTGTATCCACGGCGTACGCCCTCATTTATGGCGGCCTCTATGTTGCCGGATATATGCACGTTTTGGCCGATGCCGATAAAAACAACCACCATGCCTGTGTCTTGGCACATGGGCATACGCTCGGTTTCCGCGACTTTCATGTTTTGGATAATCATATCCAAGGCGTTTTTTGCCGGTTTGGAAGTTTCCGCTGTGCGTGCTTGGCATATGGCATGGCGTATGCTTTCGTCTGCGTTTATGTTTGCGGAAATGCATAGTGCGGCAACAGTTTCTGTAATTTGTTCGGCTGAAATTTCTTTGATTGGCATGGTGTTCACCTCTCCATACTATAAATTATAAGTGATGCGGGCGAACGCAGTTCGCCCCTACGGCAAGCAACCGACAATGTAGGGGCGAACTGTGTTCGCCCGAAAATTACAAATTACAAATTGGCTTCGCTTAGTGACGATTAACTGCATTCTCGCGCTTTTAATTCGGCAACTCTTCGCCGCCTCTTGTCATTTTGTCGGCATCCAGTATTTGCCGCAATTTTTCTTCGCCCAGCTTGGCAACAATTTCTTTATCCCTCAAGCAAACGTCCAGCACCGATATGCCTTCTTCACGCGATTTGCGTGCTATCCCTTCGGAAACTTTGTAGCCAAGCTCCGGAGTTAATGCCGTAGCCAGGCTTGCAGACTTATCCACGTAAGCCTCCATACGGGTTTTATTGCGGTCGGTAACGGTGATGGTATCAATACAGAATTTGCGGAACACATTAAACGCGTTATTCATCATGCTTACGGATTGTACGAGGTTAAACACCAGCACGGGCTGCATAACGTTAAGTTCAAACTGCCCGGCTTCAGAAGCCAGGCAAATGGTATGGTCGTTGCCAATGACCTGAAAGGCCACTTGGTTGATAAGCTCCGGCAATACTGGGTTCACCTTGTCCGGCATAATGGAAGAGCCCGCTTGCCGTTCCTCAAGGGTAATTTCCCCAAGGCCGCACCGTGGGCCAGAGGCCATTAAGCGCAGGTCATTGGCTATTTTAGACATGTTCATCATGCAAATTTTAAGCTGTGCGGAAACTTCCGTAAAGCAGTCGGTATTTTGCGTGCCGTCAATCAGGTTTTCGCAACGGCGGATTGGAAAATACTTGCCCGCCACTTTGCCGGTTATCGCTTTCAAGTGTTTTATAACCGCCACTACATATTCAGGTTTTGTATTTAACGCTGTACCAACAGCGGTTGCGCCCATGTTTACCTCGTACAGGTAGTTGCCGGTTTGTTCTATGCGGTCTATGTCGCGTTGCAGTACGCGTGCGTAGGCGTCAAATTCCTGCCCTAAGCGAATGGGTACCGCGTCTTGCAAGTGCGTTCTGCCTATTTTTATGATACCGTCGAATTCTTTGGCTTTATTCACAAAGCTTTCGTGTAATTTTTTCATGGTTTCCAAAAGGTCGTTTAGCAAAAGCCTAATGGCAATGCGTGCAGATGTGGGGATAACATCGTTTGTAGATTGCGCCATGTTCACATGGTCATTCGGGTCGATGATGTCGTGCTGGCCCTTTTCGTAGCCCATTTTTTCCAAGGCGATATTGGCGATGACTTCGTTGGCATTCATATTTAGGGAAGTGCCCGCGCCGCCCTGGATTGGGTCTACGCGAAAGTGCTTGTGATATGTGTAGTCCTTATCGTGAATGATCTCGTCGCAAGCTTCTATAATATAGGGCAAAACTTCTGCGGCTTTTGTCTCGCTTGCAACCGTTTCTAAATTTGCCATAGCTGCGGCTTTTTTTACTATGGCCAAGGCCACTACAAGCTCCTTGGCTACGTCATGCACCATGTAGCCTGTAATTGGGAAGTTTTCCAACGCACGTACTGTGTTTATCCCATAATATGCATTTGCGGGAACCTCTTTAGTACCCAGCGAATCTTTGACGATTCGGGTCATATTTTCACACTCCTACAGCATTTTTATCCGTGTCTTTATTGACAAACTATACAGAAAATGTCTTGGAAATGCAAGGTGTTGAAACGTCTTAGTGGCACCAGGCACTTGAAAAATAGAATTCAGTTGGTCAGGTGTTAACCAACATAATAATTTCAGAAATTATTTTTTTCAATGACCATCCAATCCCCGCCCTTATAGTTCTGAAGCACCCTCACTTTCAGTCATATTGCTTAAATTGGACAGTCCATATTACAACAATTTTATGCAAATTAACGGAAGCCCGAGTAACACACAGCTCGATTACACCTACTACCTTGACTCATCTTTTCCCCTAATTCCGAAAATTAATTTCCATGCCAAACAGCGCATCTACCTGCTTTCTTGCGGTATTTATTAAAAAGAGCGAAACCCCATTTCACGAACAATTCAGGCAAAAATGATAGAAATAATCGTCAAACTTACGGAAATACAACACTTGTGCTATGTCACAATAACTATGCGATAAATCCACAGTAATTTTGTCAAAAATACGATTGACAATTGTGCTGATGAAGTATAAAATTGGCGAAAATAAAATTTGAAACTGTATTGGCGAACAGGGCGTTCTTTTGTTACGCAAGCCCGCCCCCAGACTCCCCAGAAAGTTTGATGCATCCGCATCATTCAAATAAAAACATAAGAAAAAGGAGTGAAACACACCATGGCAGGAACCATACGCATGACACCTGAACAAATGCGCCAGAGATCGGGCGAAGTGAGAACCCAGGGTGAAACTTTTCAAGGAGTAATTGACAAAATGCAGCACATCATCAACGAGCTACGCACAGAATGGGATGGCTCGGCCAGCGAGGCATTCGAGCAACAGTTCGTTCGCCTCAAGCCGTCATTTAATGACATGAGGCAGCTGATCGAGGATATCTCTACACAATTGCAAAACACCGCAAATGCTGTAGAGCAACTAGACCAGGAAATTGCCAGCCGCTTCCGTTAGTCATTCATTTCGTGTTTGGCGTTGTCTCAGTAAAGGGCAACGCCAAACAACTCTTTATGTAATTGTTGGAGTGATAGTAACATATGGAAGGGAAAAGTGCAAGCGAATGAAAAAAATAAATTTTGCTGTGAAGAAAATAAATTTTGCCGTGTTATCTTTCCTAGTGATGCTATCCTTTATAACAACTGCGCACGCCTACGACCTTCCAATAGACATAGACGCAATAGGCCGTCAAACCCCGACCGGCAGGTTCACACAGCGCATAGGCGAAAACCTGTTTACAGAAGACTCCCAACGTATCAATGATGCACTGGCAGAACGCATACAACAGCGTCAAGACATCGCCTTCACCCTATTCGAAACCGTTTCTTTTAACGAGGACGTCAACCCCCGCGATACAGTCATGGCCGCCGCCAGCGACCTCAACCTGTTTTCGCAAACAACAACTTTTACAACATTTAACACGGTCCAGGAAGATACAGAAATGCCCACATGGGCGATTGTCGCAATAATCGCCGTATGCGCCATTGTTGGATTTGCGCTGGCGTTAAGATCCATTGCCAAAAAGAGGAAGCAGGCGGAAGATGTTTATTAACCTAACCATGGAGGTAAACGGAACGCGGCGAGATATCCGCATAGATTCCGGCCAAAAAATAAAAGAGTCACTAAACGTGCTACGGCAAAGCGGAAAACTGCCCATGGGGTCTACTCCGGACTATTTCCGGTCACGCATTAATCAAAGAATGGTGAGCGCATACAAAACATTTTCGGAAGAAAGTATTTTCGATGGGGATGTTTTATCTGCGTTATTTTAGGTTCAGATTCTAAAGAGGTCAGGATTGATAATAGTGGAAGCAACTTTACAAAAGAACATCCGCAACAGCGAGCTGGTTGTAGATAAAGAGAAGCGTACATTTTTAACCTATACCGCCAGCGGCCTTGCGCCATGCACATTAGAAGAAACAGAAGACAGCGTAAATTTCATATTCGACACAAACGGAGACTCCGCAGAAGTGGTGCTAAAGAAGCCGAAATGGGAGCAGTTCCGCTTTCTGATTAACTGCGCAAGCCTGGAGCATTTGAGCCAAGAGTATGACTTTGCGATGTCGTTGGACAACCTAATCGCAGACATAAACCTGATGCCGCAGGTGCTTTTAAGAGATGTAAAGACGCCGGAGGGCACGGACTTCCTGCAGTGCTATAAAGCCCTAATCGGCAGTGTTTTACTGCGCAAATACAAATACGAGAATTACATAAACGGCGGAAACGACTTGTACAAAAAAAACAAGCTGCTTACCGAGCTTTCCGGCCTTGAAACCGTAGAAGACGTACAAAACCGCTTGCTTGAAGCGTATCATGCGCTTTTGAAAGAAACAGAAGCCACGCAGAAGCTCGTATCCAAAAACTCAGTGATATTCAGCCGCATAGCCATTCCGGTGCTGGCTGTTGCGTTAGCCGTTGCGTTGTTCTTCGGCGGCAGAATGTTATTTATAGAAATCCCTTTTAACAACAGCGTGATCTCTGCAAGCATCGCGTACATTCACGGGGACCATCTTACTGTGCAGCGCGAACTGCGCAATTACAGTGTCGAACGGCTGTCTGTCGAAACCAGACATTTCCTTGCACGTTCCTACGTATCAACAGAAGCAATGGCTCCGAGCCAAATAAATACAATACTCACAGGGCTTGCCAGGCTAACGGACCCTATGACCTTTGATTATTGGATACATTTGGGCCGGCTGAACTTTGCGGAGGCGATAGACATAGCCCAGCGCCGCGGCGATGATGAATTGCTGCTATTCGCCTATGTCAAACAAGACGCTTTTGTACGAAATGACATGTCACTGCCCGGAGACGAGCGCACAGCATTGCTCTCGTACCTGGTAACCCATATCGAGCGGCTAACCCGCGAACGAGAAGCGGCGGCGGGTGATGGCCGATGAAATCCTTAGTTCTTTTTAGCGACACGAAATGCTTGGAGTATTCTACGGATACGTTGATGGCGGACCTGCCTGTAGCAAGGAAGTCTGTATTTATGGACGCGTCTGCGCAGCACTTTTCTATTGTCGGCATTCACCCTGTGCGTGTCGGAAACTTGCCCAACAGCCATATTTCGCTTGCGGATACACGTGCCACTTTCGCGATATATCCGGAAATGCTGGACGTTATTGACGACAGCAACGTCTACCTAAACGGCAAAAAAGTTGGAGCCGGTACGCACGACATATCCGTGGGCGACAGCATCTGGGCCGGTACTACAAATATTGTAGTACACGCAAATTATATTTCCTGCACCGGCGAACATGAAGAAAGCTACACGTCGCGGCTCAACATATCCACCCACACCCCGGAAGCATACGACGAATTTCCAATATACAAACGTTCGCCGCGCATAATCAAGCGCGAGCCCACCGAAGAGATAGAGATTACAGCACCAAAAGATAAGCAAGAGCCCAAAAAAGGCGAACTTGCCCGCATAATCCTGCCTCCGTTGGCCATGGTAATGGTAACGGTGGGCATGGGAATCATGCTGGGGCGCGGGCTGTTTGTCATCGCCAGCGCCGGCATGATGACCGTGACGCTTATATTCTCCGTCACACGCTTTATCAGCGACTCCAAAGACCGCAAAATCAAGGAAAAGGAACGAATAGACAACTACGACAACTACCTTTTGACCCAGCGCAAGAAAATATACGACTTGCACGAGGCGCAAAGGGATTCTTTGCTGTATCACAATCTCTCTCCCAAAGAAATCCAGCGGGAGATTTTGTCGTATTCCAGCAGGCTGTATGAGCGCAGCAGCAATGACAGCGACTTTTTGACGCTATCGCTGGGTTATTCAACCATCCCAACCAGCTACAAATTAAAACAACCCAACGACACCGGCGTAACCAGTAAAGACCCACTTGTGGAAGAAATGCGAACAGTGAGCAGCATGTATCAAGATGTGGAAAACATGCCGACGGTCATTGACTTAAAAAACGCGCACTTGGGCTTAGTCGGCGAAAAGCCGTATATCCACAGGCAGATATCGTCCATTCTGGCGCAGCTTTGCTTCTTTCAAAGCTACTTGGATATCGAAATTGTGATCCTAGTAGAAGACGAAGACTGGGCCAAATTCGAATGGGCGCGCTGGCTGCCGCACTGCAAAATCAAAAACATAAACATCACAGGGCTTGTGGCGGCGGAAAACCAGCGCGACCAAGTACTGGGCAATATTACACAAATGCTGAAAATGCGCAAGCAGAAGCAGGACGAGGAGAAGAAAGACAGCCGCTTTCTGCCGCATTATATTTTTATTGTGGACAATCCGAAGTTAATCATCAACCACAGCATCATGGAATACCTGCAAACTCCGGCTACAGACTTGGGTTTCAGCATCATATACACCACGAATATCCAAGCAAACCTGCCGGAGAATATCCAAACCGTGTTTATCCTGGACGGCGGCGACAAGGGCACGCTTCTTATGAATGAAAGCACCTTGCTTAGCCGCAGTGTGACCTTGCCGTCGACAGAGGGCATAGACTTTGAGACCATCGCCCGAATGCTGGCACCAATAAAGCACAGCCAGGGCGTATCCACGCAAATACCGGAGAGCGTTACGTTTTTCGAGCTGTACAACGTAAAGCACCCGGAAGATATCCCTGTTTTGGATTTGTGGGAAAGAAACGGCTGCCATAAATCGTTGTCCGTGCCGCTTGGGTTGCGGGGTAAAGATGATATTGTGTACCTGAATCTGCATGAAAAAGCGCATGGGCCGCACGGTTTAGTGGCGGGGACTACGGGCTCCGGCAAGTCTGAAATTGTGCAGTCGTATATTTTATCGCTTGCGGTAAACTTTCATCCGCATGAAGTGGGCTTCTTGCTCATCGACTACAAGGGCGGCGGTATGGCGAATCTTTTCGCCAAGCTCCCGCACTTGCTGGGCACGATAACCAACCTGGACGGCAGCGAAAGCATGAGGGCATTGGCTTCGATTAAAAGCGAACTGGCACGCCGCCAGCGCATTTTTGGCGAATGCGGCGTCAACCATATCAACCAATACACAAAACTATTCAAGGCCGGGGAGGTAACGCTTCCCATGCCGCATTTGTTCATTATATCGGACGAATTTGCGGAGCTTAAAAAGGAACAGCCGGAGTTCATGAGCGAGCTTGTAAGTACCGCACGCATTGGCCGTAGCTTGGGCGTTCACCTGATACTGGCGACCCAAAAGCCAACGGGCGTAGTCGATGACCAAATATGGAGTAACTCGAAATTTAAGCTTGCGTTAAAAGTAGCGGACGAATCGGACAGTAACGAAATGCTTAAAACGCCGGATGCGGCGCGTATAACGCAACCGGGCCGGGCATATTTGCAGGTGGGCAACAACGAAATTTACGAGTTGTTTCAATCTGCGTGGAGCGGTGCATCCTTTAGCAAAGATGTAGTCAAAAAGGGCTTTGACGGGCGTGTGTACCTGCTTAACCCGCTTGGGCAGGGCGAGTTGCTCAACGATGATTTGAGCGAAGTCGATGCCCAAGAGGAATCGAAGCTGACCCAGCTGGACGTTGTGGTTGAGCATATTCACGCATTGCATGAAGAGCTACAGGCAGAAAAAGTAGAAAGGCCGTGGTTGCCGCCGCTGGCGGACAAGATTGTTACAGCGCATATATTGGGTGATATCGATGTTGGGAACATAGATAGCCACAACCTGTCTGTGCCAATAGGCGTAGCAGATATCCCAGAAGAGCAGCTTCAAACGGAGTATGTCCATAACTTTATGGAAGACGGCAACTTTGCGGTGTTTGGTTCGTCCGGCTTTGGAAAGTCTACGGTTATGATGAATATCGCGCTGACACTGGCATCGAATAACTCGCCGCAGTTGCTCAACTATTTTATATTGGACTATGGCAACTCTGCGCTTGCACAGCTTAGGGGGCTGCCGCACACGGCGGATTACCTGACTTTTGATGATGCGGAAAAGCTGGACAAGCTCATAAAACTGCTCACCGAGGAGCTTAAAACCCGCAAGTCGCTGTTTGCATCGGTAAGCGCAATTAATTTTAGAATGTACAACGAGGTGGCGCAGGCAAAACTACCGGCCATCGTGCTGTTTATAGACAACTACGATGTGATAAAAGAACTGGGCGAGGGCTTGGAGGAATTTTTGGTCAAGCTAACCCGCGATGGCACAGGTGTAGGCATCTATACAATCGTAACCGCTTCGAGAAGCAATGCGGTGCGTTATTCTGTGCTGAACAATTTCAAAAACAAAATCGCGCAGTTTATGTTTGACGATTCGGATATCACGGCAGTAGTGGGCCGGTGTGCGTACAAGCTGTCGGAAATCCGCGGGCGGGCCATGGTAAAGATGAAGGATGTGCATATCGCGCAGTGTTACTTGCCGGCGGAGTATGACAATGATATCGAGTACGCAAAGCGTATCGGCGACATAATTACCGGTATCACAGAGCGGAACACGGCACAGAAAGCTGCTGGTGTGCGGGTAGTGCCGGAGGTTGTGACTTATGAAGATTTGGTTCCGTATATCAAGGTGAATGAGCGTCAAATCGTAGTGGGCTTTAACACAGAAACGACGGAGCCTGCGTATTTGGATTTAAGCATAGCCAACCAGCTCATTGTTGGCGGGGCATCTACAGGCAAGACGAATGTGTTGAAGATTATTGCGCACCAGTTAAAGGGTATGATGCTGTTTGTTTCGGATTCGCCAGCGGGGGACTTGAATGCACTGGAGAACTGGCCGGGCGTAGTGAATATGGAAACGGCCAGCCAGTTGGATAATTTTTATGAAAAGCTAAGCGCAGAGGTGGAGCGCAGGCAGGCGGAACAGAAGGCGTCGGAGATGCGGTTGCGGGAGTTTTGTGCCACGCAGACGCCTGTGGTGGTGCTGGTGGATGATGGGGATAATTTTGTTGGGCTGTGTACCAGAAAAGCACGAGAGATGGAAGCACTAGTCCCCAAAGCAATGGAACTTGGCATATGTTTTATCCTTACAACACATACAAGCAAGTTAAAAGGCTTTGACAACCTTACAAAAGCCCTAAAAGATGCACAAGCAGGCTTGGTGTTGGGCATACCAAGCGACCAAAATTTATTACAAGTTACTATGCCACGGGGGTACAAAGCTACACCGGATATGGGCTTTTGGTACAGACGCGGGGATAGCGGACAGGTAAAATTTCCCTTTATAAAGGGATAGAGAAGAGGTAGACAAAATGTCTGGAAAGATTCTTATTAACTATGAGGCGGTGTACACAAAATGCCGTGAACTGCGCAACCGTTTGCTGCACGAAATACGTGATATGGATGGAGAGTACAGGCATATACAATCCAATCTGCAGCGTATGGATAGCAGAACCAATGCGGAGCTAATGACCACAATAGCCGCAAACCAAGGCAAAGCACAGGTAACAGCGGACACTCTGCAACGCTTGCTTACAACCATAGAAAACTCTGCACGGGCAACAGAGCAAGAGGAACTGAGGATTAAGCAAGCATTTGACATGATGAGGCCAAGCAACAGTATGCCACGGGCAGGGGTAAGTAGTATTCGAGTGGCTGGAGCCAGTGGTGCTCCAGTTTCGAGCAGCGCACAAGAAGGAGGTACAAACTAATGCCAGATGGATTTATAGGAAATGCAGCACACAGATATTTAAGAGAGGTATCTGCAGCACATGCAAAAGCATCCGGAGCGTTACAAGGTACGCTACCAGCCGGTGCGCCATCAATGCCAAGGCCAAGACCACTTCCTTTTTCATCGGACAATGCACAAAGTGGAAGGTTTAGTGTCGGCGGTGGAAGTTCCAACAATATAGTGGTTGGTCAGGATGAGTATGAATCCGTAGCACGCACGCTTTGCCGTATAGATGAGCAAATTGGCGAATGCTTGTACCAATGCGCCACGGAGATCGATGAAATGTGTGAAACAATATTTATTATGCCGACGGTTGGGCCACGGTGCAAAAATATTTCCGACAGTGTTGTAAGGTGCTTAGGTCAGTTGCGCTCGCTTACAGAAGATGTGGCACTGAATGCGCGTAAATTTGCGCAAGATATTAATGATATTGGATAGGAGGTTATGAGTATGGATTTTGTATTGAATAGGGATTTGGCAGACCTAGTGCGGGAAGCAATAGAAAAAACGCTGGCTTTGCAATGTGAAGACATGGAAAAATCGGCAGAGGAGCTTCTTGAGTCCGCGCGTCAAGTGGACGAAAGTATTCGTCAAATGCAAGCAGACTTGGCACAAACAACAAGCCAACAAGGAAGAGCGGATATTCAAGAAAGGATAGACGCAGCAACGACCAGAGCCGCCGCTTTACGTACCAGAGCCAGCGCACTAAACAGAGAAGCATTTGAGCTTGACCGTGCGAGAAGAGAAACCAGCCGACTACACGCAGAGATAGTGCGTATGGCGCAGTACACGGACGGCAGGTATGCTGCGCAGATAGCTGCGTTACAGACGGATATTTCCAGATACATGAATGTGATGGTGGGATTGAAAAACAGCATGGGTATAATCTCTGCCGATGGCACGGTGTATTCGTCTATAGGGCAGCTTGTCTTGAACCCCAAATTTGCTGACAAATGGGACTGGGTTAATGAGACTTTGCGTCAATCAGCAGAGGATATTACGCCTAAACAATATGCTACACTGGCATGGTGGTTTGCGTTACAAACAGAAGTAGAAGGGCAAGAGCGGTTCTTAAATGCATTTTTAGAGCCGTTACATTTGACTGCACGTTCCGACACTGCTACACATTTTACTATTTGTCCACAGAAGGTAGGAAATGTTCAAATATTTTTAGAGGGCGGCATTATAGCGTTGTTTATCGACCAAATGAATCATTGCACAACTAGCGATGCGTACAGACATGCTCAAACAGAGCGAGATTTTCTGAAGGGATTGTCTGCTTTGCTTACAGTAATAAATAGTTTAACCGACCACAGCAATAATGTAAATTCATTTCCATTAAATGCTTCTCAAGCAGCGAAAAGAGTAATTATAGCTGTAGGCGATGGTTCTGTGATAAGTCTTTCGGCAAATAGCTCTGGCGGTCATACAATCTCGGTTGGCCTTGGTACGTTACACCCTTCAGAGACAGGTGCTTCTTTCGTAATCCCAAACGAAGCAAGCGGCTGGCGCAACCAACATGCTGAGAGAAGCACGATAAATATCAGCCCCATTTTGTGTGGCGTAGAGCTGAATGATAGAAAGCTAACCTCAGCGACAGGCTTCTTCCACCTCCGGCATCAATTTGACCTTGCGACGCATCTTGTAGGACAAAGCGTGGATCTTATAGTGAGCCTTGCTACATTGGGTGCGTCAAGTGCCGCAAGCGTTATAATAAACCTTTCAACAATTGGTATAAACATAGCTCCCGCTGCCAAAGATGCAGGAGGTGTCCAAGATGATTTTATGACACTGTATGGTCAGTTGCGGTATGGATTATATCAACGGGATTTTGAACTTAGGGGCGTAATAATAGAGCACCAAGGTCAGCCTCCCAGATTCCAAAGCTGGGCAACGGCTCATACACATGGGGCGTTAGATGTCTTTAATAATGTGGCCGGAACTAACTTTACTTGGGAAGATTACATGAAAAATCCGGCGGAAATATACAGGATATATAGTGAGGTGCTTGACTCCAGCCAAAGAACTAGGATTTATCGGGAACTTAGGGAATACCAATCTGAGCGTGAAAATGAATTTTCTCAACAAGCCACAAGAGAAGAGCATGTTCAGCCACCACCTCAAGCTTCCCGTCCGCAGGCTGACCCTCCACGCAATCAGCAAAAAGGGCCACTTGACCATGGCGATATGATTATTTCCGAAGTATAGTGATAAACTGTGGAGGGATTGAGAAATGAGTGCAGAGAAAGTAAAACTACTTACAATAATAGGGTTAGTCGTGATTCTTGCAATAGTAGCAAGAGTATTGGTTAGTACCACCGGGGGTAGTAATGTTGAACAAATAAGTGAAGAAGAGAGGTATCGTATTGTGAGTTTAATGAGAAAGATAAGTTATACAGATCGTTTGCACTTTGATTTTCAAGTCTATATTGATGGTGAAAGGGAGGTAACAGTGAGCAGACATGCATGGGAATTACTGCATCCCATTTTATCTCCACATCCCTTCTTCTATACGGACGTAGTGTTTGTCCATAACGAAGATGAAGCCCAAAATTTCCCAAAAAATGTTATTGTTGCTTGGCCAGTGACAGAAGGGACTTGGATTCAAAGTATTATTGCTCAAATGCATCGGGAGGTAAACATGACCGAAGCAGAGCTTAGCCAGAGACGATGGCCACGCCCTGTAGTTACCCTTGAAGAATTTGGTTTATCATACCCTCTTACAGTTGCAGACCTGGTAGATAACTGGGAGCAGGTAATGGAATTGCGGGTAGCACTTGGGTTATTTCATGCCGCTCCTGACATAGAGTAGCACAGTGACGAACCCGCTAGGTGCCACTACCGTAATCGGCTACGATGCATTAAACCGCCAGTCGCTGGTAGAGGAAGCAGACGGAGCCACCAGCAGAGTAGTCTACGACGAAGTGGGCAACATCACGGAGATAACCGACCCACTCGGCAATACCACCAAGCGCGAGTACGACCTCGCCAATCAACTCATCAAAGTAACCGACCCACTCGGCAATGAAACGAAGATGACATACACAGCCTTGGGTCAAGTGGAATGCGTAATAAACGCCAACGGTAACAAACACACCTATGCTTACTATCCGGGTGGCAAGTTAAAGTCTGTTTGTTTGCCTTGCGGAGAAACGGAGATGTATGACTACAACCGAAACGGTAACATAAAAACTGTTACCGACGCATTGGGGAATGTTACCACATTAACCTATGACAGTTTGGATAGGATGATAACAACAACAAATCCGCTGGGCTATAACAAACATTTCACTTACGATGCCGCTGGTAACATAACTCAGATAACAGATGAAAGCGGCAATATCATAAAGTATAGCTTTTATGTTAATGGAAAACTAAAATCGGTTACGCTTCCAAACGGCGAAATTGAAACATGCTCTTACGATTTAATGGGCAACTTAATATCGTTTATTGATGTGCAAGGCAACAAAACCACATTAGAGTACAATAATTTACGCCGCCTTGTAAAAACAACAAATTCTTTAGGGCAAAGCAAACACTTCAAGTACGATGCTGCAGGCAATATTATTCAAGTAACAGATGAAAACAATTACAACACAAACTACACCTACTACACGAATAACAAGCTGCGTTCTGTGACACTGCCGAGCGGAGAAACCAAAAACTTTACGTACGACCCAAATCATAATCTAACATCAATAACGGATTCGAATGGCAGCATATCCACCTTAGAATACGATAATCTAAATCGTTTAATAAAATCCACCAATCCGTTAGGCCACAGCAAGCGTTTTGCTTATGATGTGGTCGGTAACATCACTCTGGCGGAGGATGAAGGCGGCAATATCACAAAATATGCCTACTATGCAAACGGCAAAGTGCAGTCGGTTACATTGCCCTGCGGCGAAACAGAAAATTACGAATATGACCTAAAAGGCAACTTAACCCAAGTAACCGATGCCTTTGGTCACAAATCTGTATTAACCTACGATTGCCTAAATCGAGTGATAAAGTCCACAAATCCGTTAGGCCATAGCAAACATTTCGCTTACGACGCGGTAGGAAATATAACCCATATAACAGATGAAAACGGAAGTACAACCATGTACAAATATTCTCCGCTTGGTAAAGTTGTAGAAGCAGTGGATCCCCTTGGCAGCATAACGCAGTATAGTTATGACAGCAAAAACCATCTTACAGAACTCACCCGATACAACAAATTAGGAGAGCCGCAGATAACCACTTACCAACGCAATGCAAAAGGCGAAGTCATAGCCGTAACATCCCCACTTGGCGAAATGGTTAAGTATACTTACGATGCCATGGGTAACGTAATAGTCAAACAAGATGAAGATACCATCACCCTCTACACTTATAATTGTGCCAATCAACTTGCAAAAACAAGCTACGCAGATGGTAAAACCGTAGAGCTTGAGTATAATGCGTTAAATCAGTTAATTCGCATGAAAGATTTTCTTGGAGTAACAAGCATCGAGCGCAACCTGCTTGGCCAAGCAACAAAAGTAACCGACCACAACGGCAATGAGGTAGGCTACGATTATGATGCTACCGGCAAGCGCAAGCACATATCTTATCCGAATGGCAAGGAAGTTTCGTACGAGTATACTCCGTCCGGCAAATTAAGCAAGGTTTTGGACGGTAAAAGTATTACGGCTTACACCTACGATGCCACAGGTAAACTGACAAACTGCTTGCTGCCGGACAACACAACAACCACCTATGAGTATAATACACTTGGAGTACTCACAGGTTTGTCACATAGTAAAAACGGAGATATTCTAGACAAATTCAATTATACCCACGACCCTGTGGGCAATATAATCCAGATAGAAAAAAGCCGTGCAGGCGCAGCGCAGGACAGTGGTGTATTTGAGTATACCTATGATCCGTTAAGCAGGCTGACCGAAGCTGTGAAAACAAGTAACGGTACAACAATAAGCAAGCAATATCATTACGATTCTTTGGGTAATCGCATATCCGGCATCCAAAACGGCGTAGAAACGCGGCACAGCTTTAATGCCCGCAATCAGCTTATTCAAACCACGGAGGGCAGCGATATAACCGATTACACATACGACAAACGCGGTAATCTGACGCAAGTTGCATTAAATGGGCAACTGCAAACATCTTATGTTTACGATGCCGCTAATTTAATGACAGAGGCACATTCGCCAACCAAGGGCAGCGCAGTGTACACATACAACGGATTCCGTAAACGTGTGGCAATGTTGGAAAATATGGTACAAACTAATTATGTACTTGATGCGACACTGCCCTACGATAATCTGTTAATGACGGAGGGCAATGTAAATCAAATGTTTGCTTGGGGGCATAGTTTAATATCAGTGTCAGATACTCTCATGGAAGAAACCACAAAACATTTTTACTTGCACGACCACTTGGGGTCGCCAATACGTCTGATAAACAACACAAACGCAGAAGGCGAAGCCATGTCGTATGACGAGTTTGGCGTACCGGAAATAACAGCGGGTGTATATCAGCCATTTGGTTTTACCGGCTACCAAACGGATACTGTCAGCAATTTGCAATATGCACAAGCGCGTTATTACAGCCCGCAAGCTGCACGTTTTGTTGCAGAAGATACAATGCGTGACGGACGCAATTATTATATGCACTGCCGCGCCAATCCATTATCCTTTATAGACAAGAATGGATTGTGGGGAAAAGAGTATCATGAAGATGTTACAAAAGAAGAAGCATACGAATTAGGCTTTTGCTCAACCTCGATCGACCAATTAGCTTATGCTGTAAGATGGGTAGATGAACACATCAGCGGGTACAACTTTATGCCGTTAATCGGCAACCAAGCAATACACTTCAATAGGTTTGACCCGGACGACCCAAGAGGCGACTCGCGGGAATACTATGGAAACCAGTATCGCGAGAGAGCAGCCGCAGCATGGGTTACTGCGATGGATTATCATAACCTTCTTAGTGATATTCCGACCATGGATTTTTCTGATATGAATATAGGATTACAAGGTTCCGCTCTTATAGACCGAGTTATGAGCGATACTGCTTCGCTACGAGATAGTTACTTCGAACTGGCTATGAACTATCTGGGTATCGCACTTCATGCGCATCAAGATATCTCTGCTCATGGTCAAATTGGCGCAGGCAGTACAATGCCAGACGAAGTCATCATTGCATATATACTAAAATCATTAGCAGTTCCCGGATTTGCAGTGCCTGCGACGCCTGTTTTTGCAGTATATGCTTGGCAGTCACGAGGTCATACAATTGAATCTGTGTTAAATAACAATACGGTACAAAGTGTTTTCAATTCTTTTTCAGATAAGGTAGTTGATTTTCAAGTCAGGGTTCAAACTGGGGCTCAATTAGCAGTTTATGGCGCTGCTTCAGCAGCAATCCAAAATGAAGGGTTATTGTTAATGCTTGGTAGAGCTGCAGCCAGCTTTCTTATTGGCACTCGTTTTGGTGGCTCTGATGTTATTGACCCGGCAGATACGTGGTGGAACGTATGGATGCCAACTCTCCCCAATCTAGGAGACCCAGACAGCCGGAATTATGAGTGGGGAGATATCACCCAGACGTGGTTAGTGCGTGCCCTTGACCCGGAAAATAATGCGAGGTTTAATGATATGAGAGATGCTACAAACGGTGTATTAGTGGCGTTTATAGCAGATTTATACAGAAAAGGCGGCATAACATCTCTGTATCGCCCAACTTGTACCGATGGTTCTTCTACCGCTAACAATGAAAACGGTGGTAGTGGAGGTAGTAGCCGCGGCGGTGGAAATGGTAGTGGTGGCGACCCATGGGCTCCTATCGCAGAACCATTTTAGAAAGGGGAACACCATGAATAAATCAGATCGTAAAATAGTCATCTGTAGTGCCATCGTTTTTGTATTGCTTGCGATTGTTGCATCAGGATTTATGATGTTTTCGCCCGCCTTTAATAACCGCTCTAATATACCTTCCCCCCGCCGTATGCCAAGGGTATTGCCCGTATTGCCCCCTGCCGCCATGGTTTCCACCACTAATAACACCATGGTGCTGGGCATAGACGGCACACTATGGGCAAAGGGGGATAACATTAGAGGTGGACTGGGTGATAATTCCGAAATCCCTCGGCGGTTTTTTGACCAAGTGGGTACAGATGCAGACTGGGCTTATGTAACAGCAGGAGAAAGCCATACAGTAGCGATAAAAACTGATGGTACGCTGTGGGCTTGGGGGCATAATGGCAGAGGGTCGGGAGTCAATCCTATTAGTAGCACATTAGGCGATGGCACGGATATTCACAGATTCACCCCTGTGCAAATAAGCACAGATACAGACTGGGTAATGGTGGCTGCCGGGCAGATAAACACCGTAGCGATTAGGGCTGACGGTACACTTTGGTTTTGGGGAACTATTTTGGTTGAAACGGATGAGCTAAAGCATAGTCTAGTCCCTATACAAGTAGGCACAGATACCGATTGGGTTTACGCCGTCGCAGGGGGGGGGGTCATGTTAATTAAAGCGGACGGTACACGGTGGGTATGGGGTGAAAATAGGCGTGGCATAATGGGAAATGGCACAACCGAAGTCATCCCTGTCCCCACCCAAGTCGCCGAAGATGCCACATGGCGAGTTGTTGATATTGGTACTTTCCATTCCGTAGGAATACAAACCGATGGCAGCCTATGGGCTTGGGGAAGTAATACCCAAGGGGGGCTTGGAAATGGCACAATGGAGCCAAGTCTTTACCCCATACAAGTAGGCACATATACCGACTGGGTAAGTGTTGCTGCAGGGTTTAGCTACACCATAGCCACACGAGCAGATGGCAGCCTTTGGGTTTGTGGATGGACTTCTTTATTAAACTTTGGGGGATTGACACATCGAGATACTACCGTCCTTACCCAAATCCATCCATACGAGCATTGGATAAGCGTAGCAGCGGGTGGTCGCCGCGCTTTTGCTGTAACACAAGATGGCCGTGTGGTAAGGTTAGGGTGATACCATGAATAAACCGGATCGCAAAATGGTTATCATCTGTGTCATCATTTTCACATTGCTTGCGATTGTTGTATCAGGATTCATGTTATTTTCGCCGTCTTCTAATAACCGCTCCAGTATACTTGCATCCCGTCCTATGGTAATTTACATGGAATGGTTTATGCTCAACAGACAATTAAATTTCTTAATTGGCGTTATTATCATTCTTATTGCTGCAGCGGTTTTATGGCATGTGATTAATAAGAAACACAGCGAAGGAATATGGCTTTTCTTTGCTATGAGTTTTATTTCTGTTTTTGTATTTTGCATTGTTTTTCCGGTCGTCACTTTTTTTGCACATCAGTCACAATATAGGTCAAGAGTTGATGTTTCACCGCTTGAGCACTTAACGGGTGATGTTTTGAGCTTTGCGAGCCAAGTAGCGGATCAGATAAATAGCGGCACAAATTTTAATGCAGATGCTCACACGTTTCGTTATAGAGTAGCTATTTATGATAACGAGGCGCAAGCGGTTAGGGCAATGTATCGCAGAAGACCATCTACAGTGTCACGGCGGGGAACACCACAGAGGTATCAAGAGATTGTACATGACAATGGCACACAAGCAATTTTACTGCATTGCGTAAACAACCTCTTTTTTCCAAGATTACCCCATTATAGGTGGTTTAGAAGTTTTGTGCGTGTTGAAAATATTGTGATAGAATTCTCGGAGGTGCGTCCACTGCTCGACAGAGACAACAACGATACCAGCAGGTTCATTATGATGTTTATAGAGTTATTGGAAGAGATAAAGTGCTGAGGGGACAAAGGTCAAAAGTAGATACAGAGGAATGGATAAATTGCGTATTTACCCACTCCTAGCATAGAAATCTCTTGTACAATTCCAGATGAGCCGCTCTCTTGACACCATTTCACCATATTTCCAGAATATTCAGTATAATCTCAACCATATCACGAGTCCAAATGATTTAGTAATAAGTCAAATTCCAAGGAGGATTTATGAAAATTTTTAAGCAAGCAAATAAATTCTTGTTTATCGCAATGCTACTTGCGACGGCATTCAGCGTCTTTACACCAGTATCATCCAATGCCGCAACAGAGCAATCCATTGAAGCTGCTGAAGGCGTAATTTTTATGATTGACAATGAGTTTGTTTTGCGCTCCGGCATCGTTGTGTCAAATGAAACACTGTTTATTCCAGCGACCATATTATTTGAGAATCTAGGGTCTGTTAACCAGTTTGATAGGATATTCGCGATACTACATGGAGGTTTACAAGAGGAACCAAATGTATTTGTACTTGCTCATCAGCGCATTGTATTTGACCCGGGTAGCAATGTCGTGTATGTAAACGATGAAGCAATAAGGCTTGAATATGCGCCATTTATCCATAATGATGCCTTGTACGTGCCATTAATAGAAGTGGCGAGGTTAACGGGGCAAGCTGTTGAACATCGTATCGAGGGTCATCTTCAACTGGTAGCAATTACACCATACAACAGATTTGGCGAGGATGTCTTTTTGTTCTTAAATGCACTAAATGCCAATGGTATCATCAGAGGCACCGGAGAGATACACTTGCCGGCAGGTTTTTATCGTGACCGCTTGAACACTTCAGGCGCTCGCAGAATGCTTGACACAGCCTGGAATATTGACAGCAGAGAAAGAACATTACAAATTATTTATAATCTGTATGCCGGACTCCATAATGCGCGTTATATGGCAGAACATGAAGCTGCCGGAACGACCAGTCCCTGGGGCAACACTGGGATACTCGCTTGGGACTTGGCAAGAGCTGCTCAAGTTGCCAGTAATGGCTTTATTGCCGGATACCTCACTTTTGATGAGTTTATTCAGTATTCGCTTCCTGCTGCAATAGCCTTACAGCATCACTTTGATAGTTGGGAGCAGATGAGTGAAAATTTTGTATATGGTGCTGCTTTTTGGTTGAGGGGTTCAGCTAACGAAGCCGCAGGTATGGAACTTCGGCAACAGGCACATGACACATTTGTGGCGGAACATATAGCCATGTTACCACCGTGGGATATGGATTTAGAGTGGGCGCTTGATATGTTAGACAATATACTTGAAGTTGCAACCTTCTCTCCTGCAGAGCCTTCACTACCTACAACTGATACTGCACCTCCTTCTATACCACAAGCCACAGTCCGCACACTCCGCTTTGTCATTGACAGCACTACCTTTACAGACAATGGTACTCATCGCACATTAGAAGCAGCACCATTTATAACAAATGGACGAACAATGGTGCCACTTCGCATAATAAGCGAAGCACTTGGCGCAACAGATATTGCTATGACAAACGACACCGTTTCACTTGTCTTGGACGGAAGAACGATTACTATGATAATCAATCAGCCGCTCCCAAATAACATGGGTACACCTGTCATCATTGCAGGTCGCACCTTCGTCCCTCTGGCATATATCATAAACGAAATGGGCGCAGTCGCCCGCTGGGATGGTAACGCTCGTGCCGCATATATTTACATTGGCTAATTTTTGTTAGATATAAGACAGACAGGAGCCCCCCAAATGAAAAAACGCTGGATTCCCCTAATACTAGCCTGCATAGCCGCGGCCTTCGTTTTCGGCCTACAAATGGGCGCACGCACAGAAGCGGAACACCAAAGCCCACAAGACACCCCAGAACACATAACGACAACCATTGCCGTAATAAACGCAGATATCGGTGCGTACACCAACGGCATACGCATGAATTACGCCGCAGCACTTATCGACACACTGGACTACAACTTCACCCTCGTATCCCCCGCCATGGCCCAAACAGGCCTACAAAGCGGCATGTACAGTGCCGTAGTTACCTTTCCATCCCATGTTTCTACACGCATACTCTCCTTCAACGCACACCAGCCGGAAAGGATAGAACTGGAGTTTGTCATCTCACCAACACTGTCCGACAGGGAATTTTTGGAAACATTCATCGCCATAACAGAGCTGCAGCTGGCCATCAACACTACGCTGGCCAATACATACGTCAGCTCTATCCTGGGCCAGTTCCATTACGCGCAAGACCATGTGGATAGCGTGTTTCAAAATAACTTGGCCGATTTGCTTGCACTGGAATTACTCACCCATGGAGATTTCACGTATAACCTGCACTTAGACTACGTCCCGCTAATCCCGCTAAACGCGCAGGAGTTGGACAGAGAATTTTACATGGGACAAGTGGCTTCTTTTGCAGAAGAAGTCGCAAGCTGGTACCTGCACAGCTATGAAATGGCCTCCAACCAGTTCCTATGGATGCGCGAAGGCTTGTTTGCGCTCACCGAAAACTTCCCGCAGCAGAAGTATTCTTGGCTGGACATGCTTACCGAATGGACAAGGCTTTCCGAGGAATACGGCGAACTTTTGGAAATATATTCTGCATATGTGCGAGAGCACGACCTCTCATTGTATGAGTGGTTCCACGAAAACCGGCACTGGAACAATGCATTGGAGGATTTCCAGTGGCATCTTGCGACCTGGCACGAAACTTCTACGCAATGGTTTGAAACGTGGGAAGTGTGGCATGGTGAATACTTAGGGTATTTAGACGCTGTCATTGAGTTCCGCGAAGCGTTGGAAACGTTTCATACCAGCCTAGACCAGAGCGCATTGCACGTCGTGAGCGATTTGGATTTGTTTTTGGGTGCACTGGAAGAATATGAACAAAGACTTTACCACCAGTTTAACCTTCTCGTTGACAAAATAATACAATACGGCACCGAAACAGACAACGTCAACACCTTTTTAGGAGACCTGCAAGGCTGGTATGAGAATTTATATGACCATTACGGTATTTTAAGGGATTGGCAGGAAACAGTGAGCGGGCGTCAAGAAGACATGAACGCGTTCCGCTCCTTGCTGGTAGGAAGTCAGGACGAATTACAAGGCATCATCGACGATTTTGAGGCAGGTGTTGACGCGCTGCCCGGCATACCGGATGCACCAACCTCTGTTGATTTGTCGCACTATTGGGAAATGATGGTTGAACCGATAATTATTCCGCCGATTGATGATCTGCCAGCATTTCCGCAGAATAAAACAGAGGCATTTGAAGACATAGACCGGATAATACCGTCTTATCAAAGCTTTGCTTTAACAATGCCGGACGTGTCTGTGTTGTCAATGGATGATGTCCCGCCGGCACCTTCGCCTGGAATTATGGAACTTCCGCCAACAATACCGTGGACGGCCCCGCCGGTGCTTATGGGTGATATCTTTTATGATTTGGAAGCGCTCGGGCAATGGTACATCGACCTCCAAATTGTTGAAGCCACCATACAAAGCTGGGAGTCGCAATTGCTTGACCCAACCAATGAACTGGCCATATCGCACGTTGCAGTGGTTGAATGGCATGGCGACCTGTACGCAGCAGTGCATTGCCCAGACAACGGGTGGCATTCGCTTTTATACGAACTACGCTCGGTCATTGGCGGGTACTATGAAAACATGAGCACTTGGCACATCCAACTGTCTACGCTTCACAATAATATAAATGACGCCATTACGCTGCTCAATGCTTGGCATATTTACCTGGACGCGTTCCATAGAGCAATGGAGGATTTCCATGGAGCAATGGAAAGCGAAGTGTACGAAGTTTTTCACATATGGTACGGTGCGCTGGGCACTATTGCGAATGAATTGCTTGAATGGCACAGCAGCCTGGGTGACTTTGTAAACGGTACGTATTGTATCGATGATGAAATATTCACGCATGGCCTGAACGATATATATACTGCACTGCGCGGTTTTTATGACGAACTGCTGCCGGTTACGATGCCTGAGCTGCCTGAGCCTGATGAGGAGTGGCCGGAACTGGTGACACCAGAGGGGGCCGGCGCTGGCCCAACACAGTCGTTTGAGCCATTAGATAGGTTATCTTTTCCAGAGTGGCACGAAGACATTATTGCTCCCGAATCTTATTCCGGAGCAGATATATATGAGGCATTTGCTATTGCTTTTCCACTGGAAGAACACGCGATGGCAGAGCCATTTGGCATGGCACCCCCGCCGCAATATACCGGCACTATTCAGCCGGATATCGTAGGCGACCACACTATGATAACGGCGTTCCAGCCGTTGAACCCACTGGTAGGCGCACCGCCTCAGCCGGATAATTTTTGGCATTCGTTACATTTTATGCACGGCCAGCTATCCAGTTTTGATGTGCGCGATTTCTTGTCGGATGATATCCACAGCCGGGTAGACCGCTCCTTGCAGTCGTATGATGCGTTCTTGGCTTCGATAAGCGACGATATCGTCCATTTGTTCAGCGATAATATTTTGCGTATGTACGATGTGAATGCGGAGTATAACCACTTTCTACAGGATTTACGCTGGGCAACATTTGCAGCGCAAGCTTATGAGCACGATGCTTTGCAACACGCGATAGATGCATTTGCGGAGGCTAGGGTAGAGAGCAGTGACGATACACAGGGGCGCTTGGGCACATTTGCGTCGATGATGCCAGAGAGCAGATTGGCGGGTAGTGTAAACCAGGAGCATGTTAATTTTGTAGTTTCGCCGTTTGATTTTGTGCCGTTAGAAATGCGTGATGAGGCACCGGTGCTTATATTTGCAGACCCTTCGGCAGAGGCCTTTGGGTTGTATCAGAGGGTTGCGGTTATTGTTTTGGTGGGGGTGTTGGTGGTTACTATTGTGGGTAGTTTGATTGCACAGGTGGCGAAAAGTAGGAAAAATAGGGAAGGTTAGTACGCAGAAAACACCATCTCGTAAGCATACCGGGCGGTTGAATTCTTCTACTTGCGACTGCTTCATAAATATGGCAATATAGAGATAGCATTGATACTCAAAATTCATGTAGGTGATAGCAGACTGTTTCAAAAAAGCCCCCTGATACTATCTCAGCCGGGCTTTTTTGATAGTCACAGGAACGCAAAACCGTCCATTTTTGCTTGCAATTTGTGCACACTACAGCGTCAACTGCTCCTTGCGCACCGCCCTGGTGCGCCGCGTCACTGTTTCCTTGTATTGCACAAAAATTGCTACGCAATAATTGGACCGTTTTACGTTCCTGTGACTATAAATATGGACAAAAGACCGTATAAATTTTGCTTGAAGAATACCCCAAACTATACTAAACTGTATACACGCATTTTTGGAACATATACAGGAGGCGATTTGCATAGTTAAGAAAGCGGTGTCCTTTGAGGGGCTTTTGTTTATTCTGTGCTTTATCGCCTTTTTTGGTGCCATCGGCTTTATTATGGGCGGCACAAACATGATTAACACAATCATAAATACGTCGTACGCGCTGCTCATGAACACAGTATTTTATATCATGGCTGTTGCTATCATTGCCGGTGCTATATCCGAATTATTTATGGAATTTGGCGTGGTGTCCGTTGCCAACAAGCTGCTGTCACGTGTTGTACGTGTTGTATACGGAATGCCCGGCGCAAGTGTAGTTGGCATCTTTACAACGTATCTTTCAGACAACCCCGCCATCCTTACCCTTACAGACAACGAAGGGTATCAGGCGTATTTCAAAAAATATCAAATTCCGGCACTTACTAACCTGGGCACGTCCTTTGGAATGGGGCTGATACTTACAGCTTTTATAGCTGGGATTGTATCGCCAGACGGGCGGAATTTCTTTTTGCCATTGGTAATTGGCAAAATTGGCGCACTTATTGGCAGTGTTGTTAGCGTTAGGCTAATGCTGCGTTATACGGCCAAAATGTTTGGCAAGACAGAAAACGCCGTAGAAGACAGTGGCGCGCAATTTGATATAGTCAATTATCGCATTACACGGGAAGGCCCCCCGCTGCACCGTCTTATGGAGGCACTTTTAGGCGGTGGGCACAGGGGTGTAAAAATGGGGTTATCCATTGCGCCGGGGGTGCTTATTATATGTACGGTTATTTTAATTTTGACCAACAGCACGCCCGAATACGGTTTTACCGGCGCAGCATTTGAAGGTATAGGGTTTATTCCCGCGCTTGGTGAACGGCTTAGCTTTATTATACGCCCATTGTTTGGCTTTACCGATACCGGTGCTATTGCCGTTCCTTTAACGGCACTTGGCTCTGCCGGTGCGTCTATGGGGCTTATTCCCGTGCTTGTGCAAGACGGTGTTATAGTAAGGCGTGACGTTGCGGTTATTGTGGGCATGATTATGTGCTGGAGCGGGTTTATGAGTACGCACCTGGCAATGATGGAGAATTTAGGCTTCCCCAAATTAGCCGGCAAGTCTATTTTGTATCACACCATTGCAGGGCTTTGCGCCGGGATTGCCGCCAATTTTATTTATCGGTTGATTGAATTTGTTTCATAGAAAGGAAGTTTATAATGAACGAACTGGAAATCAAAAAGCAAATCTGCGAAGTAGGCAAGCGTATTTACGACCGCAATATGGCTGCCGCCAACGATGGCAACATTTCCGTAAAATTAAACGAGCGGGAATGGCTTTGTACGCCAACAGGCGTTTCCAAGGGGTTTATGACACCAGATTACATGTGCAAGGTGGACGCAAATGGCAACATAATTGAAGCGAACGGCACTTACCGCCCGTCGTCGGAAATAAAAATGCACATGCGTATATACGAAAAACGCAGCGATGTTAACGCTGTTGTTCATGCGCACCCGGCGTATGCAACCAGCTTTGCCATTGCGGGTATTCCTCTTACACAACCCATCATGCCGGAAGCGATTATTTTCCTTGGGTGCGTACCTATAGCGGAATACGGGCTGCCTTCTACAATGGAAATCCCGGACAATGTGGAGAAATACTTGGAGCATTACGATGCGGTGCTTCTTGAGTCGCATGGTGCGTTAACGTGGGGCGGCGATTTAATTTCTGCCTACCACAAAATGGAGTCGCTGGAGTTTTATGCGGAATTGCTGTACCGCTCGCGTATGCTGGGCGGGCCAAAAGAACTGGACAAAGTGCAAGTACAGCGGCTGTATGACTTGCGTAAGCAAATGGGCATACCGGGCAGGCATCCGGCAGAATTGTGCTTGAACAAAAGCGGGCCAAATTGCCATAATTGTTTAAGCGAGTAGATGTGTATTAGAAAGCGGACGACTGCAAGCCGCCCCTACGAATACCGGCAAACCCCAGAAAATCAATATGGGTTAGGTACAGTGTAGGGGCGACTTGTAGTCGCCCACAGATATTTCCGGCCGCAAATTGCTAAGCTTAGCCCTTTGCCTTTAGTCTGAAGCAGCGTAGCCGATTTCTCATTTATTCACTTTCAACCAGCACTTTGCCCGTACTGCATTCCACAAGTATGATATCGTCGCCAATTTTGTTAATTGTATCCCACGGTATGCGATATTCCTGCTCGCGCCCAAACACGCCCAAAACACGCCCGGGCCCGGGTACGATTAACGCAAGTATTTCACCTTCTGTGTTTATTTCCAGGTCGCTAACAAAACCGTATCGCGCCCCGTCGCTTAAGTTTATTACTTCCTTCTGGCGTAAGTCGTACATACGCACTATATAAGTCCCCCTTGGGTAATTCTAAAAAAATCGGTTTACAATCAAATAGTCCAGCAGAATTAACGCCGCCAATGCCCATACATAATATGAAAAATATTTGAGTTTACATTTTTTGATGAGTTCCAGCAAAAGCCGTATGGAAAAATACCCGACCACCAGCGATGCCGTAAACCCAACCACCATTGGCACAATGCCGATACTTGCTGCATCAGCAAACCTTTCGTAGTCATCGCTTCCCCTAAGCGACGCGACAAGATCCAGCAAGCCTGCCCCAGCGATGGCAATAATGGCAAGCATAAATGAAAATTTTGCGGCGGCGTCCCGGTTTATGCCGCGTGACAAGCCGCCCATGATGGTGGTACCCGAGCGGGATATGCCAGGCGGCAGCGCCAAGGCCTGAAAAAGCCCCACGATAATCGCATCCTTGTACGTTATGTCCCGTTCTTCTTTGGTGGTATCTGTTATTTTGTCGGCAAGCAGCAGGAAAAATCCTGTAACGGTAAATGCACAAGCAAGCCATAACCCGGAACGGAAATTATTTTCAAGAATGCCGGTAGTGTACAGAATAAAACCGCCCACAACCACAGGAAGCGTACCAACCAATAAAAGCCCCGTCATTTTGCTAAACGGATTTTTAATCAGTGTCCAAATATCCCGCCAAAATACAATGACTATGGCCACAAGCGACCCTACATGCAAAAAAATATCAAATGTGACGTGGGGTTCGTCTATGCCAAAAACCCGTTGCAAAACGATTAAATGTCCGGATGAACTAATGGGCAAAAATTCTGCCACACCTTGTACTATGCCTAAAATTAATGCTTGTAATGTTGTCATCTAAAATACCTACCTCTTTTGTTATTTTCTCAAATTTATAGTGAATTTAGTTGAAAACAGTCCGAAAGCGAGGCCGAAACCCGCGGCAGTAGGCGGGTTCTCGGACGAAGCTTGAGGCGATTTTCAATTTAATTCACTTTACCATTCTAAATGGGGCTCTGCCCCAAACCCTCTCGTAAGCTTGCGCTTACTGGCCGGGTGGCCCGATGCTTCGCATCGCCGACTTCGTCGGTGTATACCCCGCCGTTCCGCAGGGAATGAATCCCTGCTACACTTCCTCCGGGAAGCGGCACAGCCGCTTTTGCTATTTTCTCAAATTTATCCCAAGTATGCCGCCAAGGCCGCCACCTGCTATACCTATTATAACAGTAGTAAAGGTACGTCCGTCAACGGCAAATGCCGGTAACATGATTGCCATTATGGTTATCATAATAAGTATGTAAGCAAACCCTGCGCCCATGCCCCATAACCAACCGCGTTTTGGCGCGCCCTTTGCGGCGTCAAAACCGGCTACCATTACGGATAGCAACGTGGTTATTGCCACCACGGTAGGCAAGTTGCGTTCGCTCATATTTGTGTACGTAACCAGCATGGCGTATGCCAAAAATGCAATGGCGGTGATAGCGTATGCAATGAGTACGCCCGTAGCCATGTGCTTTAGTTGCGTTTTGTGCGTGCTAAAATCCATGGTTCAAACCTCCCGAAAATAGTTTCATATATCACTATACGGCGGGAAGCATCGAATTATGACTATAACACATACTCCATGTGAACATCGCCCGGCCTTTGTTCGTACAGATGCGGAATGCGTTCTGTAGCGTATACACAGCCCAGCTTTTTGTATGCTTTTTGCGTTTCTTCTGATGTGCTTGCGACAATATACAGTTTACTGCAGCCGTAATGCTTTGCCGCTTCTGTACATAGTTTGAATAAATTTTTGCCAATTTTGCGGCCTCTATACTCGTAAGTAACGTGAAGTTCTGCCAGTTCAATATATTGCTTTGTGCTGCCCAACAAAGTGCCGTCTATGGCAGCAAAACCTACAAGCCGTCCTCTGGTATATGCACCAAATATCTTGCCGCCATTGCTCAAAATAGCGTGAAGCTTTTTGACCTTATCTCGCTTTCTTTCTTTGTCCCAATCTTCTATATGCGGTTGGAGTATAAGTTTGTATCCGCTACCATCTTCGGTTGGTATCCAGTCGTTGGTGATTTTTTGGTAGCGGTTGAATGGCAGTAGCATGTTTTTGTCCAAAACGATTTTGTCTATTGGTCTGAAATATATTTCATTTTCTTGTGGGTTGTGGAACTTAATTTCATCATACGTTGCGTAAAAAGACAGTAACCATATCGTTATACTTAGAAGAATATATCCAACAAAAAGAAAAAGCGCGAAAAGTCCTATCGATGGCCCCACGGAGTGAGGGGCATCATCAGGAATGGAATTTGTAATAAGTGTCATTGTTAACCATACTAACGGCAATCCAACAAAAATAAAAGTAATACACAAAAATAGCGTCGTTTTGAAAAAGTGAGTATAGGTTTTTGAACATAGGACATGGTACAGAAACAACAGGATTAGCGGAGCCATAAGCAAATATATAATCCCGTTCCATCTCCACATTCCAACAAAAAGCGCACAAAAAACACTATTGATTAATCCCAAAACCAACAGAGATATACTACTCTTTGCTGTTAAAAAAGCTTTCAATTTTTCCATGATACTCACCTCCACGATAGCGTCCCTCATAGCATAACCTCAGGAACTATGCCCGGATATTTTCTTGTGTTTTGCGAGTTTTGATTATATGATTCCGTGTAATTATAAGCGCAACCACCCATGCAACAATGCTCATGACGATATATCCAAAAAGCAATAAAAACATAAACAATATCACATAAGCTGCAAGAATAGCGAGAAGAGGATCCAGAGGGATTCCAAGGACATGAAGTCTCGGCAGCATATTAAGAAGCAGCCAAAACAACAGCAATGCGACAAGAATAAAGCTGCCGCAAAAAATTAAGGTTGCTTTGAAAAATCCAGAGAAGGATGCTGAGCTAAGTCCACGCAAAAGCAATACAAAGCCAAAAATAGGAGAAGTCAAAAAACTAAGTATAGCCCCCAAATAGAATATCACAGTGCCAGTGCGAAATGCCCAACCCACTGGAATCAAAAAACCTCCTGCAAAGATAACGCACAAAAGGCTAATCACCAGCCCAAAAATCGTTAACTCTTTATAGCTCTTGTCTCTAACAAACCCCTGTTTCTCCAAAATTTTTCCCCCTACCTCCACGGCAACGTCCCCCACAACGGCAGCCCCGGAAAATCCTCCCGCATTCTGTACCTGGTTATCGGATACTCATACCGCATATATTGCAGCGGGATAGGCTCGCCGGACAACATATGCGTTACATCGCGATGCACCTCACGCAGCCGCTCTATGTCTTGCGGGCGCAGGTCATCATCATCGCCTATTGATACGCGGCGCAACGTAGCCGTAACGGGCAATATAGTAAAGTCTAGCCCTTCCCGCATTGGGTTGTGCTGGCGTACCCATATTGGTACGTACGATGCCCCAACAATTTGTGCCGGGCCGTCGTCAATCCTTTCAAAATCCAGATAAAAAACCGCGCTGGCCTCCCGTGGCTGCGTGCGCTGGGCAGATACAAAATTTGCCATGGAATACGCCATAAATGTGCGCCGCACCGTACCACAAGGGTCTGTGACATATACAAA
>Ga0123355_10001043_pt1 | contig 38382 bp, 29 predicted proteins | sample TergutEmb28metaG_3_FD_89872 | JGI IMG/M metagenome (GOLD analysis project Ga0123355, IMG submission 89872) | Embiratermes neotenicus P1 segment gut microbial communities from Petit-Saut dam, French Guiana - Emb289 P1 | ecosystem: Host-associated > Arthropoda: Insects > Digestive system > Gut ...
CAAGAACGCAAAAGCCGCTGGTGTGGGTGTGCAAATCAATACAACAGTCACAAAGCACAACGCAGATAAACTAGAGGAAATCCACCAACTAGCTGAAGAGCTAAAGGTGGATGCCTTTCACATTTTTATGCTGGTGCCAACAGGACGGGCTAGCGATCTTGCGGAACAAGAGCTTACGCCAGAGCGCTATGAAGAGGTGCTTACCTGGGCATATCATCGCCAAAAGACCAGTGACCTTCATTTCAAGCCAACTGACGCGCCACACTACTACCGCATTATTCGTCAGTTAGCCCACGAAGAGGGGCGCGAAGTCACGGTAGAAGAATACGGACTTGATGCTATGACGCGCGGATGTCTGGGGGGGATTACCTTTTGTTTTATCAGCCATATCGGCGACATTCAGCCCTGCGGCTACTTTGACATGCAGTTAGGCAATGTTAAAGATGAGCCCTATGCTGATATCTGGACAAACTCTAAAGTATTTAATGACTTGCGCGACTATTCGAAGCTCAAAGGTAAGTGCGGAGCCTGCGAATTCCGTGGCGTATGCGGCGGCTGCCGTGCACGTGCGCTCGAAGCAACTGGTGGTGACTATCTAGCGGCAGAGCCTTACTGTAGCTACCTGCCGCCTGGTTTCTCGCCTGAGGGTGTCGCCGAATGAAAAATGTTCGAACACGTAGCTCTAGTACGCTTTTCTCATATTTTTGTTCGACTCCTGCTCAGCCAAAAAACCAGACGGGCAGGAAGCACAGAAGTGAATGGGATGGCAAATAATGAGTTTGCATGTCGTAATTCTGGCTGGCGGCAGCGGCACGCGCTTTTGGCCTCTTTCACGCGAGCAGGCACCAAAGCAGATGCTCAATGTTTTTGGCAAAGATTCACTGCTTGTTTGTGCACTCGACCGAGCCGAGCAGCTGGTTGGGACAGGTGGGAGCATCCATGTAGTAGTAGGGCAAGACCTGTTAGATGAATTGCGAAATCACATCCTGTCTCATGAAAAATGGGGGAGTGCGCCCATCAATTACATTGTAGAGCCAGCCGCTAGAAATACTGCGCCTGCACTAGCATTGGCAGCAGCAACGGTGGAGGACATTGATCCTAGGGGGACGATTATCATGCTGCCCTCTGATCACTTGACAGAGGATGGTTCACGCTGGATTGCCACTATGGAGACAGCCATTGATACAGCGACAGATGGCAGTCTTGTAACCATAGGGCTCGAGCCAACAGGACCGGAAACGGGGTACGGGTATATAGAGTCAGAGTACGCTGGGGGCTTTGAGGCACTACCTGTAAAACGCTTCGTGGAAAAGCCAGACCATGACACTGCTCTTAGCTACCTGAAGGAAGGTGGCTATTACTGGAATTCCGGGATGCTTGTGGCGCGTGCAGACGCAATAATGACAGAGCTTGAGTCAGCTCATGCAAATCATCCGGAAGCCGTGGCAGCTCAAGGCAATCGCGACATAGTCAATGTATGCCGCATGCTAGCTGACTCCAACAACACTAATACTAGCGCAAGGCAGCAGTTTACTTTGCTCTCTAAAGAGCCTTTCGATAAAGCTGTCTTGGAGCTATCGTCTAAAGTTAAAGTTGTACCAACGTCGATACGGTGGTCAGATGTTGGCTCGCTGCTTGCATTAGAGGCATTGCAAGAGCCTAACAAGTGTGGGACTCGTGTGATTGGGCAAGGTATTGATATTGCCTCAACAAACACCACGAACTATAGCTCACATCGCCTTGTGGCAACTTTAGGACTTGCTGACACTATAGTTGTTGACACAGAGGATGCCACTTTAGTGGCGGCGAAAGACCGCGCTCAAGACGTACGCATGGTTGTCGAAGAGCTGCAGCGTCGTGGTGCACCTGAGATTAGACAGACGCAAACGAGCATGCGTCCTTGGGGCAGCTGGACTATGCTGACTCGTGGCATTGGCTATCAGGTCAAAGAAATTGAGGTACAGCCAGGACAAAGCCTTTCACTGCAAAAGCATCAACAGCGCAGTGAGCATTGGATTGTTATCGAAGGATTAGCAGAGGTCGAAATAGGAGGCACGACCCAGGTTGTTGCTTCAGGACAATCAGTTTTTATTCCCGTGGGCGTCCTCCACCGCCTTGCGAATGTTGGCGATACGATGCTGCGTGTTGTCGAGGTTGCAGCTGGCGCATATCTGGGCGAAGACGACATTGAACGCTTTGAAGATTGGTATAAAAGACAGGATTGATATGGGGCTTCTATCTAAAATGAATCCGACTCTGCGCACCATCATTATCTGTGCGGTGACCTTTGTTGTCGCTGCAGCTGTTTGCATTACTGCCCTTATTGTAAGCGCGACTGTCAATCCTGATACGATCATTAACTCCATTCGACATGATGCTGCTAAGATCGAACAGCGTGGCGATTATCCGATAGTCATTGGTCAAACAGGAACCCCTAAATATCGCTACGATGGCTTCACCGATAGCCTTATGCTGCTGCAGGCAATACCTGACCGTAGTCAATCTGCGCTAGATAACGCGGTTTTGGGACCCTATTATGCGATTGGGGACGGAACTCCTGGAGGGGATGGCACAGGTGGTGTGTCACCTACTGCTGCCTTACTCGAACTTGTTGATGATCCTAGTATCGAGCAGCAGCGAAGTTACGTCCTTTACTGGCACGGCTATGTGGTACCTTTGCGGGCGCTGCTGACTATAATGTCGCCCACGAATATTATCACGCTAAACTGCGCACTATTTGCGCTGCTTGCAGTGCTGGTATTTGAAGCCTTCAGACGTACAGGAGGGCTGACATACGCGCTGGCCTTCCTGGCTGCATTGATTATAACTTTTTCATGGATAACTCCTCTGGGCTTCCAATTTTTCACGACCTACCTGATTGCTTTTTTGGCGACACTAGTATTAAGCTGGATGCTACAAAGTGCAAAGCGACTTTCATTGATAGTACCCTTTTTCTTGACAGTTGGACTGCTGACAGCATTTTTTGATTTTCTGACAACACCACTACTAACCTTTCTGTTGCCCCTATCGCTTTATTTACTGTGGCGCGTTACAAAAGCAAGAGAGAGATCCATTACACTTACCTTCTCAGACTCTTTTCGTAAAATCGTGTCAGTGGGTATGTCGTGGCTAGTGGGCTATGCTGGATTTTGGGCAAGCAAGTGGCTCATGACAGCGATTGTTTATAGTGCAAAATATGCTACTGATGAGTTTGCCTATGCCTTATCACAGCGCAGTGGGATTCAAGATGGCGCTAGTCTGCAGGATCGCGTTATTGCCATCTATAACAATTTATACCAATTGTTTGCTGCTCATCCTGATGGCAGTATATTCATGGGGGAATTTTTCCTGATAGCCTTTGCCGTGATTGCCGCACTTGCTGCATTGTGGTGGCTACTTGTTAAAAAGTCGAACACTTCAGCGCAGCAAATTAAGGAATCTTTACCTATGTTGCTGGTAGCTGCAGGGCCTTACGTGTGGTACTTTATGGTGGCTCAGCACTCGACTTTCCATAGTTGGTTTACGTGGAGGCTGCAAACAGCTTCACTGCTTGCAGTGGCATTCTTTATACTGCTGTCAGTCAATTGGTCAGGCTTGCGAAAAAGGACATAGGAGACTACATGAAGAATGAAAATGTGCGCGTAGCAGTACTTTTGCCTTGCTACAATGAGGCTCAGACGATAGGTGAGACTATTGCTGCTTACCTGGCTGCACTAGCTGACATACAGCCATCCTACAAACAGGTGACTATATATGTTTATGACAACAATTCGAGTGACGAAACAGCAGCAATCGCCGAAGCCGCAGGTGCCGTGGTTAAAAGAGAGTATCGTCAGGGAAAAGGGTTTGTTGTCAGATCAATGTTTCGTGATATCGATGCAGACGTATACTTGATGGCAGATGGTGATAACACCTATGAGGCAAAGGATGTTGTTGCCCTTGCTGATGATGTTATTGTGGGGCGCGCTGACATGGTTGTGGGGGATCGTCTCTCGGGCACGTATTTCGAGGAAAATAAGCGCCCTCTACATAGCCTTGGCAATAGGCTTGTAAGATGGCTTATCAATAAGATTTTCAAGAGCGACATTGTTGATGTAATGACAGGCGCGCGCGCTTTTTCGAGAAGATTTGTCAAAGCATACCCCTCTTTAGTGGGCGGTTTTGAAATTGAGACAGAGATGACCATTCACGCCTTAGACAAGGATTTTCTTGTTACTCATCACCCTGTACTGTATCGCAATCGACCGCAGGGTAGTCATTCAAAGCTTGACACTATACCTGATGGCTTGCGTGTTCTAAAGACCATATTTGCTCTTTTCAAAGACTTTAGACCGCTGCTATTTTTTGGGTCGGCAAGCTGTATAATGCTGCTTATTGGTGGACTAATCTTTGCTCGCCCCCTAGTTGAGTTTATTGAAACGGGCCTTGTCACCCGCTTTCCGTCTCTCTTTGTGTCGACTGCCTTAGTGATTATGGCGCTACTTTCTGGAGTTTGTGGGGTTATAGTTGACAGCATTAGAAAGCAAACTAAGACATTTTATGAATTGGAGCTCAATCGCCTTTCTCAAAATAGCGGCGATAGTAGCAAGTAGTCAAAATGATAGAATTGTAAGTTCGCAGAATGGAACAACTAGAAGGGGCCACCATGTTGAAATCAGTACAGCTTTTTGAAGAGGCACAACACTATATTCCTGGTGGAGTAAACTCCCCAGTCCGTGCATATAAGAGCGTTGGGACAACTCCGCGATTTGTGAGCAGTGCGCAAGGATCGCGCATCTACGATGTTGAGGGTCGCGAGTATATTGACTTTGTTCAGTCCTGGGGACCTATGATATTGGGACACGGGTCAGCAGAGGTTATTGAATCAGTGACCGATCAGTTAAAGCGCGGAACAAGCTTTGGCGCACCGACTGTGCTTGAAACTATGGCAGCAAAAGCGGTAGTTGATGCTGTGCCATCCATTGACCTTGTGCGCTTTGTATCCTCGGGGACTGAAGCTGTCATGAGTGCGATTCGTCTTGCTCGTGGCTATACTGATCGCGACAAGATCATCAAATTTGATGGCAATTACCACGGGCATAGTGATGGCCTACTTGCTTCGGCAGGATCTGGTCTAGTGACCTTAGGTATCCCTTCAACTCCTGGTGTTACCAAGGGTAACGCGGCTGATACTTTGATTGCACCTTATAACGACCTCGGCGCAGTGCGCACCCTATTTGAAGTCAATAAAGATGAGGTTGCTTGCCTTATCCTAGAGCCAGTTGCAGGAAATATGGGAGTAATCCCTCCGGCAGATGGCTTTTTGCAGGGACTGCGCGATCTATGTGATGAATTCGGAGCACTGCTCATCTTTGATGAGGTGATTACAGGTTTTCGCTTAGCCTTAGGTGGAGCCCAAGAATACTATGGCATTACACCTGACCTTACTACATTGGGCAAGATTATTGGTGGCGGCTTTCCTGTTGGAGCCTTCGGTGGGCGCCGCGAGATTATGGAAAAGCTTGCTCCGCTTGGGCCGGTATATCAGGCAGGTACACTTAGTGGAAATCCTATTGCCATGGCAGCGGGTATCACAGTTATTGAAAGACTTTCACGCCCTGGCACTTATGAAGGACTTGAAGCGAAGGGTAAGCGTCTGGCAACAGGTCTTAAAGCTGCCGCTGATGCAGCTGGCATAGCGACATTTGGCACACAGGTTGGCTCTATGACTTGTCTTTACTTCACAGAAGGTCCAGTAATAGACTGGGATAGTGCTGCAAAATCTGACACAGAATTCTACGGCGCTTACTTTAGGGCAATGCTTGATCGCGGCATGTGGCTTGCACCTAGTCAGTTTGAGGCCTGCTTTGCGTCTTTGGTTACCACTGAAGATGACATTGATGCACTTATTGCTGCAGCTGAGGAAACCCTTAAAGAGCTCGCTTAATATGAAGGCAATCATACCTGCAGCAGGACTGGGAACACGTTTTTTACCAGTCACCAAAGCCCAGCCAAAAGAGATGCTTCCTGTAGTTGATAAGCCTATTATGCAGTATGTTGTTGAAGAGGCTGTAGCTGCTGGTGCAGAGGCAGTCCTATTGGTTACGGGTCGCAATAAGAAAATTATCGAAGATCACTTTGACCGGTCAATTGAACTTGAACAAATTTTAGAGAAGAGCTCAAAGGCCGAGCAGTTAGAGCTGGTGAATCATATATCTGATTTGGCAGAACTTTTTTATGTGCGTCAAAAATACCCTAAGGGTCTGGGACATGCAGTAGCTTGTGGAAAAAATTTCATCTCTGATGAACCCTACTATGTCTTGCTAGGTGACATTATTGTTCCAGGCATGGACGTGCTTCCCGTTATGAAGAAGGCTTACCAAAAGTACAAGGCTTCTGTTATTGCAGTTGAACGCGTTTCTCCTGAGCTTACTTCACGCTACGGCGTTATCAGTGGAAGCGAGATAGAGTCAGGCGTCTTTAAGGTTGACGGGCTAGTGGAAAAACCAGCGCCAGGTACTGAGCCTAGCAATCTTGCTGTGTTAGGTCGCTATTTATTGACACCCAAAGTGATGGATCTGCTTCAAAATACAGCCCCAGGTGTTGGGGGAGAGATTCAACTTACTGATGCTTTGCTTGAGCTGCTTGATCACGAAAATCTTTATGCTGTAGAGGTGCCCAGTAACAGTAGTTATGATACGGGCAATGTTCTCTCGTGGCTTGAGGCCAATTTGGAAATTGCGCTGCGAAATGACAAATACAGCAATGATGTTCGTGCGATGATAGCCAGTTTAAGCTAAAGGAGTCTAGATGATTGCAATGAAAATGATTGCAATCACAATGCCAGCAAGTGCAGAAATTGCAGGAACGCGATCTTTGTTAGTGACAATGGTTTGCGGGAATATTTCCCCGAAGACCACGTAGAGCATCGCACCGCCAGCAACAGCCAGTGATAATGCAAGGGCAAAGGATGAGATTCCGCCAATAAGGGTGCCCAGAACAGCGCCAATCACAGTAGTGGCACCTGCTGCCATGGTAAGCAGGATAGTCTTAGCCTTAGAGAGTCCCCCAGAAATCAGTGGTGCAGAGATCGCCATGCCCTCAGGGATGTTGTGAAGCGCGATTAAAAAGCCAATCGTCATGCCTAGTGCAATCTCGTATTGTCCTGCAGCACCCATAGCAAGACCCTCAGGAATGTTGTGAAGCGCGATAGCAAAAAGAATGACTAGGCCAGCGCGCAGCATGCTACCCTGCTTTGAGAGCAGTTCATCAACATGGAAAAACTCCTCATAGTTGTCATGCAGCTCATTGTTTAGATGCTGCTTCTTTGCTTGACGTGCACGAGTAACCTTGTCAATCAATTTGTTGAGACCTAGCACAACTAATACACCAATGATGAGGCCTGCGATTGCCGTGGCAACATTTGAATATTCAATGGCCTCAGGAATCAGCTCGAGCAAAACGATAGCCAGCATGACGCCTCCGGCGAAAGAGAGAAAGATGCTGACAGTACGTTCGGTTCGCGCCCCGAAAAGAGCAGTAATGATACTGCCTAATCCCATGCCGAAAACGCCTGCTAGAACACTTAAAATTATGATGAGGAGTCCTTGATTCATGTATTTTTGTCCTTTTTGCCTAGTGTTAAATCTGCTTGGGATAGGCACTTCAATTTCATCTGCTGGCAGAAAAGAGGAGGGCATATTCCGAAATGTTAGTATAGACTAACTTATCCTTATGGATTCGTCAACAGAAAAGATGACCTTTTTGTCGCATTTTACTATGCTAAGGTGTATAAGGTAAGTTGCGGCTGTTAGACGAGACTGTTAGATGAGGAATGATGAAGCGGTATTCTGAATCAGTTGAGGATTATCTCGAAACCATATTGATACTTGGTAAAAATGAGGGCATTGTTCGCTCTATCGACATTGCCAAACAGTTGGAATTTTCCAGGCCCAGTGTGAGCATCGCTATGAAAAATCTTCGCGAGGCAGGTTATATCACTGTGGGAGAAAGCGGCTCTATTGAGCTTACCCAAAGTGGAGAGGATATTGCACAGCGTGTCTATGAGCGACATAAACTGATTTCTGAGTGGCTGATGTATTTGGGGGTTGACGAAAAGACTGCACTTCGTGATGCCTGTAAAATGGAGCACGGTCTAAGCGAAGGTAGTTACCAGGCTCTCAAGAGGCATATCGAAGAGTGGCAAGCCAATAGGTGATGCTTTTGAGTGGGGTACAATTGTGCATTGGCGGTTAAACTGAGCGACGGTATATGAAGGATGGCACTTGATGCGCGTTTTAGTTACTGGCGGAGCAGGATTTATTGGGTCAAGTATTGTTGATGCTCTGCTGATTGATGGTGGCTATCAGGTTCGGGTGATAGATAATTTTGCAACAGGGCACAGAGATAATCTTGCCCACTGTGCTGGTGACATAGAGTTAGTAGAAGGCGATATTCGGGACTTAGAGATAGTGGAAGACGCTATGGCTAATGTTGATATGGTTCTGCATCAAGCAGCACTGCCCAGCGTTCCCCGTTCAATCAGGGCACCTATCACAAGCAATGGTGTAAACATAGGTGGAACCTTGAATCTTCTTTCTGCTGCTCACAAGGCTGAGGTAAAACGTGTGATTATGGCGTCTTCATCATCAGTCTATGGCGATACTCCAATCTTGCCAAAGGTTGAAACGATGGCTCCAAGCCCTATGTCTCCTTATGCAGTCACAAAGCTTACGGGTGAACATTACCTTAGCGTATTTGCCAGACTGTACGGCATAGAAACCTTGGCAATTCGGTATTTCAACGTGTTTGGCCCACGTCAAGATCCCAATTCAATGTACTCAGGGGTTATTTCGAAATTTATGAAGGCGGCAATTGAGCAAACAAAATACACGGTAAATGGTGATGGGTCGCAGGCACGAGATTTTTCCTACATTGACAATATTGTTCATGCTAACTTGCTAGCCCTTAAAGCAGAGAGGTTAAACGGCGAAGTTGTAAACGTTGCCTGTGGTGAAAAGTTCACTTTACTTGACCTTATCAATGAGGTTAATGGAGCCGCGCAGGTAGATTTGCCTATTGAATTTTCACCCAGTCGACCAGGGGACGTGAAATACTCTCTAGCAAATATCGAGGCTGCCCGCGAGCTTTTGGGGTACAGTCCAACAGTTGCATTTGCCGAAGGAATTAAACGCACCTTTGAATGGTATAGTCACACCAATTTTTCCTAGGCGTTTGAAAAGTTGATAGCGGCAATAAACGAGTGGGGTATTGCTGGGACAAAGCCTGAGGATTATCGTCGAAAGGACTGATTTGCAGCATGGACAAACTCTGCGATGTATTCTGCCTTTCCGTGACTTTCCCAATCCCATAGTTGCGCCATTTCTAAGGCTGCATTTTTTCTGCGCATGACTTCCTCGTCGCTCATCGAATCGATGCAGTCAAGGGCTTCAGCAATACTTTTGACACTTGAATCCCTTAGGAATATAACAGCCTCACTGTCTTTGACTCCTGCTCGAATACCTGGCGTATCAACAGAGAGTACCATTAGTCCAGCAGCAAAATAGGTACAGATTTTGGTAGTCAGGCAGTGGATGCGTCCCTCGGCAAGGGTATCATGAAGTACGATACCCACATCATGGCTGCGCACGGTGTCAAAAATTTGGTCAACAGAACAGGATTCCAAAACCTGCACTTTTGGATAGTTCCCTGCAGCAGCTTTTTCAAAGATATCTCTATCAAGCTGAGTGTCAGAACACATGTTGTTTGGTCCTTGGAATGTTAGCAGTGCATCAGCATCAGTCTTTTCAAAAGCGCGAATCAGAAGTCCAGGAAGTCTGCTGGGATGGCTGCGTCCGAAGTGAAGATAGCGCAGTGGCTTCTGTGGCTGAATAAGGCTAGCTGCCATAAAGTTGGGTGTAAGGTATCGCGCATATATGCGAGGAATAGGCGCATCGCTAGCGTAGGATTGATAGTATGTGACATACCCTGGCGCACAGACAATGGTGCTAGCAGTCTTTTTGGCGAGTGCGACCTCATAGGGCATCCATTTCGCTAGACACTCATTTGCGTCGCTTCCCGTATAACAAAGGTCGACATGCTCGTACACAATTTGAGCATCAACCTTTTTGGCCGCAAGGGTAGCTATATCGAGGTAATGTCCCTTTAGAACCCAGATAATATCTGCCTGACTTGCAATAATTCCTCTGTAGATGCTTTCAAAGTGATCATAGCGCCTGTCAGCAAAGGGTGGGGCTTCTGGAAAATACTCTTTTCTAATCTTAGATCTATGATAGCCCTGGACAATTCGATTAACGATCCTTTCCATTAGGCGAGAAATTTTACGAATGGGATTGCGACTTAGGTTACTTGCAATGCGTATAGCGCGATTCTCGGCAAAGGAAGGATCCATTTGTGAGAGGGGAAGGCTAATCCATCTTGATAAAATGGGATAGTGTTCCTGCACCCATGGTGGTCGATAGGCTTCATTAAAGGATACGATAGAAATTTCTGCCCCTGCTTCTCGAAGTGCCTCAAACGACTGAGGAAACCATGAAGTACTTTCTTGCCATGCGTCAGACATTACACAGCAGATTTTGATATTATTTAAGGGCTTTTGCTCCATAAAGATTTATTATCGCACAGAGGCTGAATAGGCAGATCGGGATAAAGTATGAGTCAGGTCCAAATCTTATTTTACTGTCAAGAGTCGTTCTCTCTTTTTGATGGGGGAGAGCAAGGGCTTCGTAGTGGCGGTGCGGGTATGAAAGTTTTTCATGCTGCAAATGAGCTGGCGAAAGATGAGCGTCTTAAAGTTGCCTTTCTTTTCCCCCCTGATCAAGCAAAGCTGCTTTCGCACCCTCGAATTGACTTTCTGCCACTTCCTGAATTTCAACTTGGGGGAGGTCTTCTAACAAGGCGTCGCAACGCTTACCGCTTGCGTCATGTAAGGCTTGATGACATGCCAGCGGTCATGATAAGCACCATGGATGAGTACGTTCCAAGCTTTTCAGCACTTGCTACTGCCCTTAAAGCAAAGAGCATCTATTGGATGGCGAGTGATCGAGATATAGTTAATCCAGTCTGTCGCGGCTCCTTAAGCAAAGAGGATGTAATTGCCATGATTGTTGCCTGTGACGGAGTTATTTCTCAGACACAATCTCAGCGACAAAAGCTACTTGAAACACAGGGTAGAGAGTCTGTAGTCGTCGCTAATGGCTGGCCTATGCCTGAAGATACTTTGGGCTTAGAGGAAAGAGAGTATGTCTTGTGGGTAGGGGCGGCAAAAGCTCATAAACAGCCTGACTATTTCATTCGTCTGGCTGCAGAATTTCCTGAGCAAAACTTTGTGATGCTTGCTCCTCCCACGCAAGAACGAGAGAGGGATAGTGAATTTTATCGCGAGCTGTCCTACAAAGCTTCGCAACTTGAAAACCTGCGCCTAATTGACGTGGCGGTTCCCTTAAAGTCTGTTGATGAATATTACCGGAAAGCAAAGATATTTGTGAACACTTCCCTTTACGAGGGCTTTCCCAATACCTTTATTCAAGCCATGTCTGCTGCGACACCATTGCTTTCGCTTCGGGTTAATCCTGACGAATTTATAACGAGAAACTCACTAGGCTTTTGTGCCGAAGATAACTTTGAGCAGCTAGTCAAACAGCTAGGACTGCTGCTTGAGGATAAGGCGCAGTGGAAAAACGCTAGTTCAAAGGCTCGAAGTTACGCAATGAAACATCATGATATTGCAAAAACGGTGGCAGATATCAAGTCTGTGATCACTTCAGTAGCTACATAGATTTAGGTGACCACCGTCTGTGCTTACCTGTGCTACCGCCCGCTAATTGCTGCACGCCTGTTTGTTATACTGGAAAGTACCCTTCTTAGTGGAGGCGAGAACACTTTGTAGCCCTGATTGGAGGGGTCATGAGCAAGATTTTTGAGGACAAGCGAATACTGGTGACAGGTGGAACTGGCTCGCTTGGACAGGCATTAATTAAGAGACTCTTATCAGGCAAAAACGGACTTCCTGAAAGCGTAACTGTTTTTTCTCGCGATGAGGCAAAGCAGCACTATATGCGTCTTGATTTTGCGCAACAGTCAAAAGCGACAGATGAAATTATTTTTGAAAACTCTAAGAATCGTCTACGATTCAGAATTGGTGATGTGCGTGACTACCACAGCCTTGCTGACGCACTTCGCAACAGTGACATCGTGTTTTCTGCGGCTGCTCTAAAGCAGGTTCCTAGTTGTGAGTATGCCCCCTGGGAGGCAGTTAGAACCAACATTGAAGGCGCAGAAAATTTAGTAAGAGCAGTATCAGAGCTAAGGCTGCCCATTGAAACAGTAGTAGGAATCTCAACAGACAAGGCTTGCAAGCCCGTTAATGTAATGGGTATGACAAAGGCCATTCAAGAGCGCGTCTACATTCAGGGAAATTTGCGTGCAGAGAATACTCGCTTCATTGCTGCACGCTACGGAAATGTACTTGCTTCTCGAGGATCTGTGGTTCCCCTCTTTATTGATCAGATCGAAAGGGGCGGACCTGTCACTATCACAGCTGCAGAAATGACCCGCTTTCTTCTAACACTTGACGATGCAGTCGATACTATTTTTTCTGCCGTTGAAGCGGCTCTGCCGGGGGAAACGTATATTCCGCGCTGTTCCTCTGCAAGGATGGTTGACTTGGCAGACGTTCTTATTGATGGCCGCGACATCGGTGTGGAATTTTCTGGGATTAGACCTGGAGAGAAGGTCCACGAATCCTTGCTCTCTGCTGAAGAATCAGCACGCACTGTTATGGGTGCTGATTCTTGCTATGCTTTACGCTCGATGCTTCCAGAGCTCTCTGCTCCTGTGACAAAGCCTGCGCTTGAAGGAGAGTTTAGCTCTGATACGACACTTATGAGTAGGGATGAGCTGGCAAACTTCTTGAAGCAGCATATTCCTGAGGCAATCGGTCAAAGGTATTTAGGGTCATAAGTATGCAAAAAGTTTTGACCATCCTGGGAACTAGACCAGAGATCATTCGCCTAAGTCAGATCATAAAACTGCTTGATAAGTCTTGCGATCACGTGTTGGTCCACAGTGGTCAGAATTTCGATGAGCGCCTCAATGGAATCTTCTTTGAGGAACTTGCGCTGCGAAAGCCTGATATACATCTGGACATACAAGGAAAGGGCTTTGGCGCCCAAATTGGAGACTTGCTAAGCAAATTTGAGGACCTCCTTAACAAAGAACAGCCAGATTGTGTATTAATTTTGGGAGACACCAATACAGGCCTAGCTGCTTATGTGGCAAAACGTATGGGTATTCGCGTTTACCACATGGAAGCTGGAAATCGCTGCTATGATGATCACGTTCCCGAAGAAGTTAATCGCCGTGTAATAGATCATTGCGCTTCAGTGCTGCTGCCCTATACCTACAGAAGTGCAGAAAATTTGGTTAGAGAAGGCATTGATCGTCAGCGTATCTTTGTCACGGGAAATCCCATCAAAGAAGTACTGGACACCTTTGCTCCTCAGATTGAGGCGTCAATGGCTCTTGCAGATCACGGGCTTGAATCCGGTAGATATTTCTTGGTCAGCGCTCACCGCGCAGAAACAGTTGATGTTCCAGTACGATTAGATGCGCTTATTGAAACATTCAATCAAGTTGTTGATGCTTATGGGATGCCTCTGCTTGTCTCTCTACATCCTCGCACGGCTGACAAAATGAGGCAACGAGGATTAGATGCCGGAAAGGCCACTTTTGTGCCACCTCTAGGATTCTTTGACTTTGTCAAGCTGCAAAAGGAAGCCTTCTGCGTGCTGAGTGACAGTGGCACGGTACAGGAAGAATGCTGTATCTTTGGTGTGCCAACAGTTACCTTAAGAAAGGTGACTGAGCGTCCAGAAACCATTGAATGTGGAAGTAATATTCTGGCAGATGTTTTCCCAGAGCGCGTATTGCCCGCAATTGAGCTGATAACCAAGGCAGATCATAGTTGGACACCACCAGCAGAATATATGGCAGAGAATGTCTCTCATACAGTAGCTCGAATCATTCTAGGGATTGACTCTGGGGACTAGGAGTAAAAGCTAGTGACTAGACTAGGCATACGACGCATCTTAATCTTGGGGGCAAACGGCATGTTGGGTAGCGCTGCTCTGCGTGTTTTTGGTGAAACATCAGAAGTCTTTGCTGCAGTGCGATCAAAAGAAGAGCTTGATAGTGTGAGGCTTACGGCAAGTCGTCTAGGAATAGATACCTGCCATCTGTTACTTGGCTTTGATGCAAGACAGCCAGAGAGCGTGATTCCTTTGATTGAGGCTTCTTCCCCAGATATCATCTTTAACGCGACAGGCATTATCTCTCAACAAGGTAGTTCTGTAGATGCACGTCTCATGATTGAAGTAAATAGTGTCTGGCCACAGGCTTTAGCTCAAATATGTGAAGAATGCGCCATACGTCTAATTCACATTAGTACGGATTGCGTATTCTCTGGTAGGCAGGGAAACTATAGTGAGAAAGATGTTCCAGATGCTACAGATATTTATGGGCGCTCAAAACTTTTGGGTGAAGTGACGGACTCTGCGAATGTCCTCACTTTGCGAACTTCGATTATTGGTTGGCAATTTGGACCCCAGATTAGTCTGGTTGGATGGTTTGCCTCACACCGTGATCAACCTTTAAGGGGTTACACTAACGCGATTTTTTCAGGCCTACCGACAACTAGTCTTTGCAAGGCAATTCGTGATTATGTTCTGCCTAAAAAAGATTTACAGGGACTGTATCACATTTCGGTGGCGCCAATTGACAAGCACCAACTCCTTTGTCGATTAGCTCAAAAAATGGGATGGACTGTAGATATTAGCCCTGATGATTCTGTTAGGGTGAATAAGTCGCTTGACAGCTCACGCTTTCGAGTAGCCACTAGCTGGGAACCACCTAGTTGGGATGCGCTTTTGACAGATTTGGCTGCAGACTATGCCCACTACTATTCGGAAGATTCTAAACGATGAAGAGTTCTGATATGCAGGCAGCTAGGTCAAAAAAGCCGATCCGAGTAGTCTTTCGCTATCCTTGCGCAAAAAACCTCTTTGTTGATTCGGGGGAGCGTGATGTAGGGGGTGCTCCGATACAGATTAAGACAATCATTACAGAGCTTGCCAAAGATCCTCAGTTTAAGGTTTATCTGTGGGTTGATGGCTCTGTTCCTGATCACAAAATTGAAGGCGTGAGCTTACTTCCTGGGCGCAAGCCTCTTAAGACGCGCTTTTCTTTTTTCACTTACTTTTTGAACAGCTTGCGCATGGCAAGGATGGTCAGATTTGCTGCATCGGGAATAAGCGTCTTCACTGTCTACGTTGATGATGCCACAGCTTCGCTTATGAAGAAAATTTTATCAAAGGGCGGGAAACTGGTTTATCGTTTTGCCTCAGATATTGCAGTAGATCCTGCAGGTTATGGCGAAGGAGAGTGCCTACCCTTTTTTGAAGCGCTTAAAAGCGCAGATGCACTTATCACGCAGACAAGGCGCCAGCAATTACTGCTGAAAGATTTGCATAAGCTTGAGTCTACAGTGATTCCCTCAACTTTTCCCCTGAAGGAAATTGAAGAGACTCCCGTTGAGCAGCGAAAGTATGACGTGGTTTGGGTTGGACAGTGTCGTTGGTATAAGCGTCCGTGGATTGCTCTTGAGATTGCAAGACAGTTTCCAGAGGCTCAATTTCTACTGATTATGCCAGAATCTGATTCTAGGATGGCAGTAGCCCTTAGGGATCAAATGGCATCCATGCATAATGTTGAATTTTTAGACTACGTACCTCCTGGAGAGATTCAATACTACTATGATCAGGCAAAAATTGTATTGAACACATCTCTATTTGAAGGCTACCCCAACACCCTTCATGCGGCTGCTCAAGCAAGGGCAGCTTACCTCTCTCTGAAATGGGAAGATGACATGTTCAGCGGAGAAGGCAAGGTTGGACTCTGCTCGAAGGGTGATATTAACACCTGTATTAAGCAGCTGGAGTATCTTCTCGCAAATCAGAATGAAATTCTTATGATGGGATACAATTCCTTCAGGCATTTGCAGAAGCAGAACAATATTGAAGAGGTCCAACAGAAATACCAAAGGCTTCTAAGGGGTCTAGCGCGGGATTCGAGTCAAATCTGATGGCAAAATTTGGAATAGTGATAGCTGCCTACAATGCTGAGGGTTCACTGTCGAGGGCGATTAATTCACTACATGCTCAGACTGAAGCTGATTGGCAACTTGCTATAGTTGATGATGGCTCATCAGATGCCACCTACGCTTTAGCGCAGGAGTACGCCCAAGGTGACACACGTATATCGCTGCTTCAACAAGAAAATAAAGGTGCTGCAGCTGCACGAAATGCGGGATTTCAACTCTTGGACTCTCCGTGGATAACTTATCTAGATGCTGATGATGAACTTGAACAAAGCTATATTCAAGATATGCTTGATCTGGTCAGTGAGTATCCAGGATATGACTTCTACGCTTGCAATGCACTTAAGGTAAATGCAGTTGGACAGATGCAGCAATTTCGTGAGCAGGACGCCCCCCGAGAGATTAGCTTCTCAGAGATGCTTCAAAAATGTGTAATCACGGGGGCAGGTACCTTGCAAAAAGCAAAAACTTTTGAGCAGCTTGGCGGATTTGATGAAGCACTCTTTTCTTACGCAGAAGATTATTGTTATTTTTTGCACGCAATGGCAGAGGGGAAGAGCCTCTTTTCCAGCGATAAGGCTTTGTACCGGTACCACTTTTCCTGTGATGAAAAAAGCAATTCTCAGCATATGTACGGCAAGATAAATGTAATTAACTGCCTGGAAAAGATTGAACAGAGCAAAGACATGACCAGGGAAGAGCGAAATTCGCTGCAACTTGGGATTGTTTGGCAAAAAGGGGGGCTCTTTCGCGACTATTGGCTAGCTGATCCAGAGGAACGAGAAGAAATACTTAGTGATAAGCAGCTGGATAATAACCTGAGAGAAACGCTGCGCAATTCAAGACGCGCACAATGTGTTAGCTTTCCTGATCTTTTTCGCAGCCAACTTATGAGAAAATTGGGCAGGAGAAAAGGACAGGTGACCTGGACTATTCTCAGTTGGCCCTATAAGGGGATAAAATCTTTCTTCCAGCCAGCAAGAAGCAGGCACCTTTTATGAGAAAAAGTGTTAAATAGTATGCGAAATTCTAAAGCAAAGAATGTCTTGCAATTCAGCATTGTTGTCCCTGCATATAATGCAGGCGCCACTTTAAAAGAGACACTTAGCTCGATTTCAGATCAAAGCTTTTCTGATTACGAGGTCATTATTGTTAATGATGGCTCACGTGATGCCACGGGAAAGATCGCTGATACCTTTGCTCATCAGCACGTCAATGCAAGCGTCATCCATCAAGAAAACGGAGGGTCTGGGGCTGCAATCAACACGGGGCTGTATGCAGCGCAAGGCAACTATATCTGCATCTGCTCTTCAGATGACCAGCTTACCCCTGACTGCTTGCGTCAGCAGCAGTTAGTCATTGAAAGGCACCCTGACTTCCACCTATTTACTACAGCGGGCTATCACTTCAACGAAGAAGAAAGGTGGGAGAGACCCTTTTTTAACACAGGTAAATGGAAGACCTCGCATGAAATAACTCTAAGAGGTTTGCTCGAAACACGCTTTTTTGGCTCAGGAATCACTTTTTCCCGTGAGGCTGCGATTGATGCTGGCGGTTACGCAGTCTCTGTGTATGCAGAGGATTTCGATTTCTACCTGCGGATGCTGCTCAAAGATTATAGAATGTGGTACTCAAATCATTCCTGCGTAAGGCAAAGGGTAAGTCCAGTGCAGAAGTCTGCAAACGCAATGCTCATTAAAGAGTCCGTTCTGCGATCTATTGAAAACGCACTTTCTGACGATAAGCTCACAGCAGATAAGCGACTCATATTGCAAGAAGGGCTAAGCTTAAGCGAAGAACAGCTATCTTTGAACCAGGGCATGCTTGCTCAAAGGGCTGCGGCTAACCGTGTGATAGATTCAATTCCAGGCAAAAAAATGAGAAGCCTTACCCGCAGCTTGCTGCGCGTGCTTAGTCCAGTTTACAGACCTATAAGACGCCTTATGGCGCGCTTTTCCAATTCTGGCAAATCAGACAGGGATTTATTTTGAGCAGTGAAAAGCTTATTGCCTTTGGCGGGTATCCTCTTTTTAGAGAAAAGATAGATGGGATTAGTCGCTACTCCTACAATATCTTAGGTGCACTTGCACGGCGCAATCCCAATTGGAAGTTTATTGTCCTTGGCTTTGCAGAGCATGAAGATCGTACAAATTGTTTGCCGCAACTTGAAAATATCGAAGCCTTTTTTGTTCCGGAAAAACGTCGCAGCTATGAAGTGGCCTCACTCCTGCGTCCAAAACCTATTGACCACTACTTGCCAACGTGCCCTGATTTTCACCTTATTCCTGACCTTTACACTTTGCCCTATCTTAAGTCGGCAAAGAAGATTCTGGTTGTCCATGACCTTGTATTTCGAGACTTTCCTCAAACAATGTCGCTAAGGAATAAGCTTTACCTCAAAAAGAGTGTTGCCTCATCAATTAGAGATGCTACTGTGGTTGCCTGCATATCTCGCTTTACGCAGGGTCGCTTGATGCACTATTACAAAGCCTTGCTAGAATCAAAAACCTTACTGCTTGCACCCAATGGGGTGGATAGACGCTTTTTTAAGGTGCCCACTCTTGCAGAGCAGCAATTGCTGCGAGAAAAGTATGCCTTGCCTCAGAACTTCTATCTAAGTGTTGGGACGCTTGAGCCACGTAAAAATCTCAAATATCTAACCGAGGCTTTTCTTGCGCTACCTTATGAAGAGCGTCTTGCTAGACCGCTTGTTCTGGTGGGCAATTCTGGTTGGGGTGAAGTGGTGCTGCCTGATGATCAGACTATTCAGTGGACTGGTTACGTAGACGATAAAGATTTACCGAAGCTCTATCATCTAGCGGACGCCTTGCTGTTTCCTTCAAAATATGAGGGTTTTGGACTTCCTCCGCTTGAAGCTATGGCTGCAAAGATCCCTGTTCTTTCATCAGAGATTGCATCAGTGCGTGAATTCGCAGGTGATTTAATTGACTACTTTTCTCTAGACGATATGCCTGCCTTGACGAAGCTTCTAGCGCAACCACTAGATTCCTCAAGCTTAGAGGCTGCGAAAGAACGGGCATATAAGCTGACTTGGGATAATGCGGTGGTTCAGTTAGAGGCCTACATTGCAGGGGCTGCAGAGTATAATGAATAACTGTTGTTGATTACAAGGGGCACAGTTGAGACAGTATCTTGAGCGATTAAAGGAACTCACAAAATTTAACGCAGTCAAACGACTCTTTTCCTTTGTTGAAGTACGCAAGGCAGAGGTGGCAGGACTCGTGGTCTTTGTGGTTGCTGCAACCTTTCTTGAAGGTGTGGGACTTACGCTTTTGCTGCCAATTCTGCAGTATGCAGAGGGCGGCAGTTCAGCCATTCAAGATTCGGGGGGAGTCTACTGGCAATTTTTTGCTGATGTCCTAGCGTGGTTTAACCTTGAGCCAACGCTTATGGTCTTGCTTATATTAGCGTTTTCTGCCGTAGTCCTTCGTAATGTCTCTTTCTATTTTAGAACTTGGTATGGTGCGGTAGTGTCGAGTCGAATCATGCTTAGGCTTCGCATGAAGGTTGTCGACGAAGTGTACAGTGCTGATCCAGAATTTTACACACGGCATCCTGTTGGGCAGCTTGTTGGGGTAGTAATGGGACAAACAGGTACTGCTGGCACGGCAGTACTTTCTGTCATTAACCTTTTTAGTACAATTTTGCTTATGCTGCTGTATGTGGTCATGCTGCTGCTACTGTCAATTCCTCTGACCTTGGTAGCCCTGTTTTTTGCAGTGACTGTTACTCTGGTCAACAGGCGAGTGCTTAAGTGGATATCGAACAATTCACTCAAAAATGCTCGTCTAAGCCAGAAATTGATGGCAAAGATTACTGAGCGCATGGGGCAAATGCAATTGGTGAAGTTGCGCTATACCAAAAAGCAAGAATCGGAAAATATACGAAAAGTCTCTGAAAGAATGAGGGGCTTGGGTATTCGTTTGGCAAAGGTCAATGCCTCTGTTGAGGTAGTCGTAGATCCCGTTCAGATGCTTTCGATATTTGCGACACTTTACATTGGAATTGCAGTGCTTGGATCAACCTTGGCACAGCTGGGTCTTTTGCTGTTCGTACTGATTAGGCTTAACGCAAAAGTGAAAGAATTTAACGGAGCTTTACGTGCCATAACTGCAGCGGCAGCAGGGGTAAAACTTACTCGCGAAATGTTCGACGCGGCAATAGAGTCGAACACTATCGCTTCGGGGGATGAGGAATTCAGCAAGCTAAATTCTGGGATCTCACTGAGGAGTGTAGAATTTGACTACCCTGATGTGCACAATGCTCAAGGGGAGCTTGTTTCTCGAGGCAAATCAGTACTTAAGGGAGCTAGTGCAGAGATCCCCGTGGGATCCTTTACTGCGATTGTTGGTCGTAGTGGTGCCGGAAAATCAACACTGGTCGAGCTGCTTCCCCGCATGCGCGATGTATCAGGCGGAGAGATCCTTTATGATGGTGCGAGCATCAAGGATTATGACCTAAAATCCCTCCGCAGGTCTATTGGTTATGTGACTCAGACACCCATGCTATTTAACGACACTGTTCTAGACAACATCACCTATGGCCTAGATTATAAGCCAGATGCTAAGCAGGTTCGAGCTGCTATGGAGGCAGCACATGCCACCTTTATATATGAGCTTCCTCAGGGACTTGACACACAGCTTGGGGATCGTGGAGTACGTTTTAGCGGGGGAGAAAGACAGCGTATCGCTCTGGCTCGCGTCTTGCTTGCTGACAACGACATACTAGTTTTTGACGAACCTACCTCTTCTTTGGATAGCGAATCAGAGGGTTATATTCAGCAAACTTTGGCTGAATTACAAGGTAAGAAAACCCTCATTGTTATTGCTCATAGACTTTCAACGATAGTTGCAGCTGACCAATTGCTAGTGCTTGATGAAGGGTGCATTGTCGAAAGCGGCTCTCATAAAGAGTTGATGGCGAAGCAGGGCACTTACGCAAAACTTTTCGAGAGCCAAATGATTGAGGTTATTGAGTAGCATTATGAAAATTCTTTTTGATTACCGCATGGCGACTTGGTCAGGAATTGGCCGCTACTCGCGTAGCCTAGCACGGGCATTGCACAAGCGTGACGACATTGAACTCTGCCTTATTGCAATGACAGGTAACATCCTACCAGATGACTTTTGCGATCTGCAGATTATTCAGGCAGATAAACACCCTCTGTCAGCAGGCGGTTTTCGCGAATTGCGCAATGCTGCTGCCAAAGTGAAGCCTGATGTCGTACACTGCACACATATTACGACGCCAAACCTTAAGGGTGTGATGCGCAGTGATGGGCGGACTCCTCCCATTGTTACGACGATGCATGACCTTACGCCGCTGCTGATAGATGATGTCATGTCTTCACTGATGAAGCGAGCAGCATATTCTGGCTTGAATCAACGCTCTCTTAACTGGTCAAAGGCTGTCATCACTCCCTCAGAACATACTAAAAGTGATATTGAACGTTTTTTTCCAAGGGCAGTCTCAGAGGGATTGATTACCGTGATTCCGCTTGCAGCTGATGAACTTCTCAATGTTGAGCCAACTAGACCAGCTACTATGGAATGTCTCAACCCGCAATTTCAGGCGAATTTCCTTCTTTCAATGGGTAATACGAAGGCCCACAAAGATATACCCACTTTACTAAAGGCCTTTGAGCGGTTGGCACGATCTCATCTTGACTTAGCCCTCATCTTAGTTGGAGATGAGCCAGCTGGCTATTTAAAGCAGCAGTTGCCTGCTGACCTTCAAGATCGTGTGCAATTCTCAGGCGCATTATCTGACGAAAACCTAGTCTGGCTCTACCAGCGCGCGCGAGCCCTTGTCTTTCCTTCACGCTACGAAGGCTTTGGTCTGCCACCGCTCGAGGCGATGAGCTTTGGCTGTCCCGTGATTGTTGCGGATGCGGCATCCTTGCCAGAGGTAGTGGGTGATGCTGGTGTCTTGGTTGCTGCAGGTGATGTTGATGGCTTTACAGAGGCAATCGATCAAGTACTAAGTGACGATAGCTATGCGACAAAACTCGAAGATTGCGGCCTTGCACGGGCACAGCAATTTAGCTGGTCAAAGACTGCGGAACAAACAGTTGCAGTCTACAAAAGTGTACTTTAACAACCCCTGCAACTTGCTATACTACCTGCTATACTAAGGGGCTAATTATGACTTTGGATGTGTGGCGCTAGTGTCCGCACATGACTCCACCCAAAGGAGACTTATCAGTTTATGACAGCAGCACCTAAAGCGCGAAAAAAGCGTGACCTACTAACCTTTCAAGATGCCATCCTTGCGCTTCAGAATTACTGGGCAGATTACGGTTGCGTTATCTTGCAGCCTTACGATACAGAAGTCGGCGCAGGAACCTTCCACCCGGCAACGGTGCTGCGCAGTCTTGGGCCAGAGGCCTGGAATACTGCCTATGTACAACCTTCACGCCGCCCCACCGATGGTCGCTACGGAGAAAATCCTAACCGGCTACAACATTATTATCAGTTTCAGGTCATCCTCAAACCCAGCCCTGATGATGTAGTTGACCTGTACTTTGACTCGCTTAAAGTTATTGGCATTAATCCAGCACAACACGATATGCGCCTGGTCGAAGATGACTGGGAATCCCCGACTCTAGGTGCCTGGGGGTTGGGTTGGGAAGTCTGGTTAAACGGTATGGAGGTCACTCAATTTACCTACTTTCAACAGGTTGGAGGCTTTGAGTGCAAGCCAGTGCCTGCAGAAATTACTTATGGCCTTGAACGTCTGATGATGATTATTCAGGGCGTAGACAGTGTCTATGATCTTATCTGGACCATTGCTCCGGATGGCAGCAAGGTCAGTTACGGTGATGTGTTTAAACTCAATGAACGCCAGTATTCAGAATACAATTATGAGATTGCTAGCGTGCCGATGCTTTTAGACATCTTTACACAATTTGAGGCAGAGTGTACCCAAGCTCTCGAGGCGCAATTGCCTATTCCAGCTTATGACTATGTGCTGAAGTGCAGCCATATCTTCAACCTGCTTGATGCACGCGGTGCGATTAGTGCGACAGAGCGCCAGGCCTATATTTTACGAGTGCGTAATTTGGCAAAACGTTGCTGCGAGGCTTATCTGGCTTCTGTGAGTAGCGCAGAAGAGGAACTTGAGCTAAGACACGACTTTGTGCCTATTACCGAATTCACCGAAATCACTGAAGGCTCAAAAACCTTAGAGTCCTCAGAGAAGTCACAGAAAGGGGGCGATGTCTAATGGATATCAAACCTTACACTGCTGACCTTCTGTTTGAAATTGGCGTTGAAGAAATGCCCTCTGCTCCGCTCAATAAGGCACAGGTGCAGCTCGAAAATCTAGCTAAAGTAGCTTTCAAAGATGCACGACTTGCCTATACAGGCATGACAGTGTTTTCAACACCGCGTCGCCTATCCCTATTGGTAAAAGGTGTCGAAGAGCGCGCTGACGACATCAAACTTGAGTTCAAAGGGCCTGCGAAAAAAATCGCCTATAGTGAGGACGGAACACCTTCTAAGGCTCTGATGGGTTTTGCCCGTGGCAAAGGGGTTGAACTTAGTGACGTCGAGATTCGTACAATTGATGGTGCTGAATACACCTATGCAGTCAAAGATGAAAAAGGACTTGCTGCAAAGGACGTTTTGCCTGATCTGCTATACGGACTTATCACAGGTCTTGATTGGCCAAAGCGCCAACGATGGGGAAGTGGTGATGAAACCTTCATCAGGCCTGTGCGCTGGATACTGGCACTGCTTGGCTCAGAAACAATTTCGCTCAATTTTGGTGAGGTACAGTCAGGCAATTATACCTATGGACACCGCTTCTTATCCACGCAACAGATTCCTATTGCGGCTATGCGCGAGTACAAGAATGTCTTGCGAGGCAACAAGGTCATTGTTGATCCTGCGAAAAGACGTGTCATAATTCTAGATTCTCTGGAAGAACTATCTAAGCCATACGGCACAGCCATCATTCCTGAAAAAGTGCTTGATGAGGTCATTAACCTTGTAGAATACCCCAATGCACTCCCTTGCTCATTTGACGAAGAATTCCTGCGTATTCCCCGCGAGATTCTTGAATATGCCATGAACTCGCACCAGCGTTACTTTGCGATTCAATCATTTAACGGCATGCTAAGCAATCATTTTGTGGTTATCTCAAACGGCGATCCTGCTTTTGCAAAGCAGATTGCAGCAGGTCATGAAAGTGTCATTCGTGCACGTCTTGCTGATGCAGCCTTCTTCTATGACGAAGATTTGAAAGTGGGTCTTGATGGGTGGAGGGCAAAGCTTGACACCCTGCTATTTCAACAGAAGCTAGGCACCCTGGCAGACAAGACGCAGCGCATAGTTCAAAATGTTGACCATCTTTCTAAAGTCCTAGATTTGCCCTCTGCAACAACCCAGCTTGCAAGGCGTGCAGCAGAGCTTGCAAAGGCTGACCTTACCAGTCACACAGTTGTTGAGTTTACTGAACTTCAAGGTGTCATCGGTGCCTATTATGCTAAGGCTCAAAACGAAAACGCTGAAGTGGCTTTAGCAATTCAGCAGCACTACTGGCCACGTTACGCAGGCGATCAGCTGCCAGAGAGTCTGTCAGGGCAGATGATTTCCCTTGCAGATAAAGTTGATACGATTGTTGGCATTATCGCAGCTGGCTTTATCCCCAAAGGCACCAGTGATCCCTATGCTTTGCGCAGGGCAGCCATCGGGGTACTGCGGATTATCATGGACAAACTTCCTCTAAATATCAAGGATCTAATTACAGCTTCAGTCGCTACCTTGCCCACAGAGCTACAGGGAGAAAATCCAGAGGAGCTAGTCCAGACGATTTTGCGCTTCTTTACCTCGCGCACTGATAGCATGCTGCGAGATAAGGGTTATTCAACCGAGGTTGTGTCAGCGGTTTTAGCAGCAGTTGCTGATAGGCCGGCAGACGCACTTGCTCGCTGCGTGGCTTTGCAAGATTTTGTCGACCAAGGGGATGTTTGGAAAAATCTTTCCAGTGCTTATACGAGGGCGAAGAATTTAAGTGACCCACAGGCTGGAACACAGGTTGACATTGAGCTCTTTGACGAAGGAAGTCATGACAGTGGCTTTAACTACGTTTTGAGCAATAGGGGAACAGAGGCGTTAAGGTTGCTTGAAGAAGATAGCAACTACAAAGATTATTTGACAGTATTGGCTGGGTTAAAAGGGCCAGTTGATGACTTCTTTGACAATGTCATGATTATGGACGAGGACGAAGCCTTGCGCCGCAACAGATTGGCGCTGCTTAATATGTTCATTGCGCTGATTGAGCCCTTTGCTGACTTCCGCAAGCTGCCCAAGCAGAAATAAGGGGGCTGTATGATGAATGAAAAAAAGAGGGAGTTAACGCTGCACATCCTAAGCGATTCGGTTGGCGAGACCGCTGACACAGTTGCTCATATTATTGCGATTCAGTTTCCCCAATTCCATTGGAACTATGTTTTTACGACAATGATTGACAGCGTAAAAACTTTGCACGAAGTGGTACTGAACCACAGGGGAGACCCCGACTATCTCTTTGTCTATACCTTCACGAATCCAGCACTTCGAGAGGAAATGATTAACCTGTGCCACACTGTTGGTGGGCCAGACTGCGTATACTCGATCGATGTGTTGGGCAGCGGACTTGATCTTGTGGCAGACCTTACAGGGGAACCTCCGTCAGGGATGGTCGGCATGCTGCACCGTGTTGACAGCGCATACTTTAACCGTATTGAGGCAATGGAATTTGCCGTCAATCATGATGATGGGCAGTTGCCAGAAGGTCTTTTTGATGCCGACATTGTGCTTATTGGGGTGTCGCGCACTTCAAAGACACCTCTGTCTATGTATTTGGCTCATCGCGGACTCAAGACGGCAAATATCCCCATCACCCTAGAGACTGATCCACCCAAACAACTTTTCGAGATTGAGTCAACTAAAATCTTTGGTCTTATGACGGGCATGGATACTCTTACAAAGGTACGCCAGGAACGGATGGCAGACTTTGGGGCTTACGTGCCCAATTATGCTGATCCAGGTTATGTCCAAAAAGAATTTGACTATGCTAGAAATCTTATGCGTAGGCTAGGTGCCTTGATTATCAATACAGAGAACCGTGCGATAGAAAGTGTTGCGCAAGAAATCTTATCTCACCTGCGACCAACCCTGCGAAATACCCTAAATCGCTAAACGAGTTATCTTAATCGCCGATAAATCTTTTAATATTTCTTTAACCTTTTGATAATCTTTCCTTAAGGAAAGATTATCTCTCATGTAAGTGCCTTACGGTAAGGTGATGAGCATGTCAAGAAAGCTCCAGTCTGCATGCTTTATCATAGTCGTGCAGTGATGGTGATCTCAATATTGACACAATACCAAAAAAGTTGCATATTAAATTTCGTTGATTGTGGCAGGAGAGTAACAGATAGATTGACACAGGTACGCCTGTTCGGTTAGGATATAGATACGAATGTTCGTAAGTACATTCATTCATATCAGAAATGGAGACATAATGGATACAAGTAAAGAGCAGATGTTAGATCTTACGCGTGAGCAGATTGAAAAGAAGTATGGAAAAGGGTCTATCATGAAGTACGGAGAGGGCTCAAAGCTAGCTGTTGAAGTCATCCCTACAGGCTCGCTTGCCATAGATGTTGCGCTGGGCGTAGGAGGAGTCCCTCGTGGTCGTGTTGTAGAGATTTTCGGGCCTGAGTCTAGTGGTAAGACCACCTTAGCCTTGTCGATTCTTGCAGAGGCTCAAGCAGCTGGAGGCGTAGCTGCATTTATTGATGCAGAGCATGCGCTTGATCCAACTTATGCGGCGCGATTGGGTGTTGATTTAGATGAAATCTTAGTGTCACAACCTGATACAGGCGAACAAGCTCTTGAAATTTGTGACATGTTGGTGCGTAGCGGCGCGATTGATGTAGTTGTCGTTGATTCGGTTGCAGCCTTAGTTCCTCGCGCTGAAATTGAAGGAGAGATGGGCGATGCTACAGTAGGTGCTCAGGCACGACTTATGAGCCAAGCATTGCGCAAGTTGACCGGATCGCTTTCAAAGTCAAACACAACCTGCATTTTCATCAATCAGATTCGCGAAAAGATTGGCGTAATGTATGGAAGTCCCGAGACCACCACAGGTGGACGTGCGCTTAAATTCTTCTCAACAGTGCGCATTGATATTCGCAGGGGAGAAGCCATCAAGCAGGGGGCAGAAATTCTAGGAAATCGCACCAAGGCAAAAATCGTAAAAAATAAGGTCGCACCTCCTTTTAGGATTGCAGAATTTGACATTATGTATGGTGAAGGGATTAGCAAAGAGGCGTCCATTCTTGATCTGGGTGTCGCTCAGGGTATTTTGAAGAGGTCAGGAGCATGGTATACCTATGGGGATGTTCGCCTGGGGCAAGGCCGTGAAGCCGCGAAGGAAACTTTGCGTACGAACCCCGAAATGAGCCTTGAAATTGAAACAGCGGTACGTGAAAAGCTGGGAATGGTAAAGTCATCTGATGATGACGGTGAATGATGTAAGTGATGCTGTTCATAGTGCCTATGAAGAAGCGCGAAAATGCGCTCATAGGATTATAAAGGCGCGCGAGAAAACATCTTATGAACTGCTTAAACGACTGCAAGAAAAGGGTCACAGTTTAGCGGTGTCAGAAAAGGTGGTTGAGCGTTTCGTTGAGGTAGGACTTGTAGATGATAGGCGCTACACAGAAATCTACATCAGGAGTGCTCAGGGTTCAAATAAGGGCTGGAAGCGTATTTTACGCGAGCTGCAACAGCGCGGAATAGACACCGAGCACTTAGAGACTCCTTTTGACGAAGATGAGCTTGAGAGGGCAATTTGCACTATTGCCCGCTTGAGCCTTGCGACCCACAAAGACCGCGAGAAAGCTTTGCGCAGGCTGATAACGCGCGGGTACAGCTATGACATTGCCAAGCAGGCTATTGCAAATAGGCACATATGACTCCGGCGTCATTCGGTTAGTGCTGCCTGATACCTTTAATTTTGCAGCAGCTTGAATGTGTAGTAAATATATCTCAATTGCATTCAATAACTTCTTGCCTCTCTGTTGACAAACATTTAAAATTGCTCTCAATATGCAAGTGCTTATAAACTTTAGAGTCTCTATCTTAAATTTGCGGTAGAAACACCCTATTTAGCAACATGTGCGGTTCGGATAGCTGCACTTGTATATAAATTTTCCAGGTTACGATTTTTCTGAAAGGAGAAGGTCCCTAGCTTGCTGGACACTACATTCTAAAAAGCAGGCAATTTCATACAACTTAATATCTAATGTGAACGCGTATGCAGTATTGATACTTCATGCCCAATGTGAAAGGGTGTAACAACATGAGACATCTTGTAATAGACGGTGCGTCATATGCAGAAATTCTGGTGCTTCCTGATAGCGTCGATCTGACTCAGCTAGAAAAAGTCGGGGTAGACGTAGACGAAGTTTCCGCCTCTGATAATGCGAGTAGCGACAATCCTATTTTTCACGACCGCAGACTCATATTCCACTGCTCGCCAATAGGCAAAGATATACCTTGGACACGCTCTAAGCTTGCCGAAGCCATCAATGGGAAGGTCGTCAAATTTACAACATCTGACATGCTAGATACTTACTGGATAGGAAAGGGCGAAGTATCCCCCTTTCTGGATGGAAGAGGGGGCAGCACCTTTGCGATATCAGCAGATATCGAACCATACAAATACGAGGTGGAAGAAGCGGTAATACACGCAGTAGCCTCTGAGGGAGAGGGCACGTTTGTAACCCTGAACAACCTACATAAGCATGCAATCCCTACGGTAAGATCAAACGGAGACGCTGAGTTAGTCGTAGGTACTACTCGACACACACTGTCAAAAGATAGCAGTACGATAGAAGGCTTCACCCTAGAAAGCGGGGCCAATGTCGTGCAGCTAGTAGGTGATAGAACCTTCGTGGAATTCAAGTGGAAGAGGGCTAGTTGCTCAAGTGCAAATTAGCAACCTGACTCACTTTGTCAGTTTTTCACTAGAGCCCACAAGGGATTCTTCATACCTCTCTTGTGGGCTTTGGTAAGCCTTGGGACACTTAATAGTTTTGGTGGAGCCTACCGGGATCGAACCGGTGACCTCATGGCTGCCAGCCATGCGCTCTCCCAGCTGAGCTAAGGCCCCACGTCAAAAGACAAGGAAAAAGTATAGCAGAGTTAGAAGAGAGTTAGAAGTCGCTGTGATAACAAGCTGGCAATTTTCTTCTAATGCAGATGCTTCATCAGTTACAATCTACTCTATGTTTTTAGAGAATATTTTAAATAGCGAGAAGGTCGCATTCTTTAGTAAGCACTGGGCTGCCTGTTTTGTGGTTGCGCTTTTCTTGCCAACCTTTGGCCCTGACCGAATCTGGATTCTGGTTGCTCCGCCCTTATTTCTGCTGGTCATTAACGCCTACCTTCAACTGGTGCTGTTCTTCCAGACAAAAAAAGACATCATTGAAGAAAATTCGATGGGGGTTCCGAAATTTTTTGTAAATGCCATAAATCCCTTTCTGTGCTTTTGCATCTTGCCCCTAGTTGCGCTGATTTTTATTCCAGGTGCCATGGCAGAAATGGGTGCGTACTTAGTGCAACCCTTTACCACCGAATCCCTTATTACAAGTCTGCTCATCTTGCTTGTGTATAGCGCCTTTACGGTGCTAGGTGCTCTTTTGTCAGTGGCCCGAGGCCGCCAAATGTGGAAGCACGCTAGCACTATTGATCATTCTGATAAGGCAGACCAGTAGCTGCTATGATCCTTGGCTTACTTAGAGGTCTTGTTCGCGGGTTCGCATTATTTTTTGGAGGGTTTTCTGCCTTAAATATTGTGGTATCGCGCTTTGGTGCATCACGCGCTGAAGATATTTGGTGGATTCAGTTTGACTATTTACCCTCTTGGGCAGTGGCAATACTTTCTGCAGTTTTGGCGATTACCCTTATTATGCTTGCTCTAAAGCCTAGCATGGGTATGCCCAGAAAAATAACCACTACAGGAATTTGTCTACTTTATGCTATCTTTGCGCTGATTAACGTATTTGAATACTATAGTCTGCTTAGCGCAGGAGCCTTCACAACACGTTTTCCCGTACCCTTTTCGCTTTTTATCGTGATAGGTTTTGTTCTAACGGGAATTGTTGCCTGGACTTTGAATGATCGCAAGGCAAGGATATCAGAATATCTTTTTGCAGGAACCTGCGCTCTTCTCGGGATACTACTTTTCCCCTTGATTCAAATCTATACTTTTGGATTTACTGATTACTCTAGACAGGCAGACGTTGCCGTAGTCTTTGGGGCTAGAGCTTTTGCAGATGGACGACTGTCTTCAACCTTGCGCGCGCGAGTAGACCGTTCCATAGAGCTCTACCATGATGGGTATGTTCCAAAGCTGCTTTTTACGGGAGGAATTGACGCTGACGGGGTAAATGAGCCAGAAGCTATGCGTGATTATGCTATCGCTCACGGGGTAGATCCAGCCAATATTATCCTCGATGAACAGGGAAACAACACCGATCTTTCAGCGCGCAATACCGTTCCGATGTTTCGTGAAATGGACGCAACAAGAGTGCTTGCAATCAGTCAGAATTTTCACTTGCCACGCATTAAAATGACTTATCGCGCAGAAGGCTTTAATGTCTTAACGGTGCCTGCGCACAATAACTATGTCATTCCAGGCACACATAGAAATCTAGTGAGAGAAACCACAGCCTTCTGGGCATACTGGCTAAGAAGCGGAGTCCGCGACTTACGGGCAGAATAGCTCTTAGGGTATCTGAATCATGCAGTAGTTTTGTTACTATAGTTGCATTGAAATTTAGACAGAGAGGCGTAAGTTTTGGCACGCGATTATAATCCTGAGCAGATAGAACTAAAATGGCAAGAAAGGTGGGCGCAGGCCGACCTTTTTCACAGTGAGGTAGACAACGATAGGCCAAAGAAGTATGTCCTAGAGATGTTTCCCTATCCTTCGGGCAGTCCTCATATGGGACATGTGCGCAACTACACCATCGGCGATGCTGTAGCAAGAGCAGCGCGCATGCGTGGTTTTAATCTTATCCACCCTATGGGATGGGATGCCTTTGGGCTGCCTGCAGAAAATGCGGCTATTCAGCAAAAGTCGCATCCTGCAACATGGACCTATCAAAACATTGAAGTCCAAGAAGAGTCGTTTAAGCGCATGGGCTTTTCTTATGACTGGAAACGTAAAGTTGTCACCTGTGATCCTGATTATTACAAATGGGGGCAGTGGATATTTTTAAAGATGTATGAGCGCGGGCTTGTCGAGCGCAAGAAAAGTCCTGTCAATTGGTGCCCAAGCTGTGCTACCGTGCTGGCAAATGAACAGGTCGAAGGCGACGGAGTTTGTTGGCGCTGCGAACATCGCGTTGAAAAACGCGAACTTGCCCAGTGGTACTTTAAAATCACTGATTATGCTCAAGAGCTACTTGATGATCTAGGCAGGCTGCCGCACTGGCCAGAGCGCGTCAAAACGATGCAGTCAAACTGGATTGGCAGAAGCACAGGTGCTACGGTCACCTTTACCATTTGCGATGCACAGGGAGAGGCTCCAGAAAATCCAACAAGTGATCAAACTATTAGTGTTTACACAACGCGCCCAGACACCCTTTTTGGGGCAAGCTTTTTCCTGCTTGCCCCTGAACACCCACTGGTCAAAGAGTTTACTGAGGGCACAAAATACGAAGCTGCTTGCAAAGCTGTTGCTGAAGCAAGTGCGCGTGAAACTGCAGTTGAACGTGAAAGTGGTCTTGCAAAAAAGCAGGGTGCGTTTACTGGTCGCTATGTCATAAATCCTATCAATGGGGCAAAAATACCTGTTTGGATCGCCAATTACGTCTTGATGGATTACGGCACTGGTGCCGTAATGGCAGTGCCTTGCGGCGATGAGCGCGACTTTGAATTTGCGCGTCAATATGGTCTAGAAATTCCACCTGTAGTCCTAGCAGATGATGATCCATTGATGGGCAAACTCCGCCACGAGACAGAGCTTATCCAAAAAGATGTCGACTGGGATGAATCCTACGTAGGCCCTGGTCTTATGGTGCAATCGGGTCGCTTTACGGGACTTCGCGGTGGCAAGGATGGTGAAGGGGTGCATGCAGTCACGCGTGCACTTGAGGAAATGGGCAAGGGTGAGGCGACGATTAACTTTCGTCTGCGCGACTGGCTTATATCAAGGCAGCGATACTGGGGCAATCCCATCCCCATGATTCATTGCGATGCCTGCGGGCTCGTTCCTGTTCCTGAAGAGCAGCTGCCTGTGGTACTCCCTCTTGACCTTGATATAAGTGCTGGGGCAAGTCTAGACAGCGATCCTGACTTCTATGAAGTTGATTGCCCTGCCTGTGGCATGGCAGCACGCCGTGAAACTGACACTATGGATACCTTTACCTGCAGCTCTTGGTATTTCTTGCGCTATACGGATGCAGGTAACAGTGAGCAAGCTTTTACGCGTGAAAATGCTGACTACTGGATGCCTGTTGATAACTATATCGGTGGTATTGAGCACGCCATCTTACATTTGCTGTACGCGCGCTTTTTTGTCAAAGTGCTGCGTGATATGCAGATGCTCAATTTTGATGAACCTTTCACGAATTTGTTGACCCAGGGTATGGTTCTTTTGGGTGGAGAGAAGATGAGCAAATCAAAGGGTAATGTTATTTCCCCTGATGAAGTGGTGAAAAAATACGGGGCCGATACAGTGCGTGGCTATATTATGTTTATGGCACCGCCTGATAAGGATCTTGACTGGTCTCCTGATGGCGTCGAGGGAATGTTTCGCTTTCTAAGTCGTGTTTGGCGTCTTGTAGGCGAATACCTAGACCAGCGTCCAGAGCCTACTTTTTCAGAGTATGTCCCATCTGAGGGCAACGATGCTGATCTGACCGATGCTGAAAAAACCTTGCGTCATCTAACGCATCGACTGATAAAAAAGGCAAGTAACGACATAGAGCGTCAGCAATTCAACACAGCTATTGCAGCGTTAATGGAGTTAACTAACGCGCTATATGACTTCAAAAAGCAGAATGATTGGGCACAGTCCGAACTTGCTGCAGAAGCAATTGATGCGCTGATCCGCATGCTCGCACCTATCGCACCTCATATCAGCGAAGAGCTATGGCAAGATCTAAATGGCGAGGGTATTGAAAGTGTGCATCTGCATGACTGGCCTTCCTACAATCCTGACTTTGTAGTTGCTGACACTATTGAGCTGCCTGTGCAGATTAACGGCAAGGTGCGCGTACGTATCGAAGTTGCAGCAAATGCAATTGATGATGAGGTAGCCGAAGCGGCAAAGGTGGCAGCGCAAAGCTATATCGAGGGCAAGGAAATCAAGAAGCTGATAGTTATATCAGGGAGAATCGTCACCATCGTTGTGTAGCCTTCAATGACGTATTTGCAGATGCGCTGTAATCCGTCGACCAGCGCAAATATGAGTTCATTTGTTAAATTGTGATAAATTTGCTTGCAATTAAATTGAATACAGCGTAACCTAGAAAGCTTCAATTTGTTTGACTTTGTCGAATAGGGAGAGGCCCATGATTTCATCTGTAGCAGAATTGCCAGAATTGCATGATGTGGCGAAAGTTGTAACCAAGGTTTGTGAGGGTGCAGCAAGTGAGGTGAAGCCAAAGGGTTTAGGTGAGGCGGTATCGCAGATACAATCTGCTATTGATCGGCGTTGCTATCATGAGGCAAGCGACATGCTGGCCTGTGCATGGCACATAAAAGAAGCTAAGCCCGAGCTAAGAGTTGCAAGGGCGCTACTTGAAATCCTGTGTCAGATGGCACTTTCCAACTTGGATAAGGCGCAAAATGCATGGCAAGACCTCGAGGAAATCTTATCTTGTCATCAGCAACTAAATAATTCAAAGATCATGCTTTTGGGTGCGCGTCTTTATTGGGCGAAGGGAAGCTTAAAAGCGGCAATATCTTACTCAGAGAAAGCGCTTTCCTTAGCCAGTGATTCGAAAGAGGGCATTCTTTCAAGATCAATTCGTGCCCGGATACAATATGATAAAGATGGAGACGCTGACTTTGTTTTAGAAGAACTTTTGCCTCACTGGTCCACGCTCGGAATTGATTGCAGCTACACAGAGGAATCAAAAGAGCTTTTCGAGAGTCTACGTCTTGCGCTTGCTCTTGCATCCCTCGGAAAGGGAAGACTGCATCTAGCAAAAGAGGTAATCGGTCACCTTGATTCTCTTAGGACAGCAGCCGATTTAGAGATGCATCTGATAGGTGGCGTCATACACATATGCTCTGGAAATCAAGAGCTTGCCATTCGCACGGCCCAAGACATAGACCTAGTGCGTATCTGTGATGGTTCAAGTCAGCAGGAAAGAGGCTCTCTTTTGTGGTGGCAGGCATGGATATATCATGCGACGGGAAATGAGAGAGAAGCCCAGCGAAAGGCTGAAGACCTCCATGCCCTAGACTCTGCTTTTCAGGCAAGCGGATTTCAAGCATATGCAGACTTGCTGTTGGCGTCTTGTCTGGTGCAGCGAAAAAGCTTCTCTCGGGCAGCGGCACTGTTGAGAAAGTATTTACTGGCCGATAGGAAGCCTGTGTCAGTGACAGAGGATTCGGTGGCAGGAGGCTTGGCGTCAGAAGAAAGCTCAAGGTTAAACTATCCTTTGAAGACAGTGCGGCTTATCTGCGAGGCACTCTTGTTGTACGAAGATACTGGACTGCGCAAAGCTCAGTCTTTGCTCACCGGTAACAGAGAGGAACTATTTAACTCAAATTCACTCATGATACTGTGTCTTATGTGCCACGCGCATGAGCAGCTTTTTGCCCTGCTTTGCAAAAGTTTTGGAGTCGAGCAGCTTCCCACAGAATTTACTGACCTTTTGGATGTAAGCACTTTTCTTGCCAAATTTAAGCAGGCAGAAAAGCAGTTGCAACAAGATGAAGTATTCAAGCTTCAGGGCAGATTCTTGCAATGTTCTGAGCAGTCCTTTTATTTGGCACAGCGGCGCAAGCCTCTGGAAATAAGATTGTTTGGAGGTCTAGAGGTCAGTGTGGGAGGAAATGTTCTTGACCTTCGAGGGTGGGGAAATAGCAAGACGCGCAGTCTGTTTATCAGTCTTTCTTTGAGGGCGGGAAGCGAACTTGCAAGAGAAGTGCTTGTCGAAAGGTTGTGGCCCAACCAAAAAATGAAAGATTTTGTAGGAAGCTATAACGTTACCTGGTGCCAGATGCGAAAGAAGCTTCTTGATGCACTTCCCTTGAAAACTGATGGGGAACCAGAGTTTATCTACGATTCTTTTCAAAACTCAGGTGGAAGATGTGCCTTAAAGTTAAGTGAAGCGTATGTTGACGTACAGGAATTTGACAATTTAAATGCAAAGCTTGCTGACTACCGTCACGACGGAAACAGGTCTGCCTGCTTAGCGACCATTAGGATGATGGGCGAGATATACAAAGGTGACTTGCTTCCTGGAGACTGCTACCTTGAATGGCTTGAGCTTGATAGAAGGCATTACCGCAAGCAGTTTGTCGATGCGATGATCCTTGGAGCAAGCATCTGCCTTGAAAACGATGATCCAGATTCTGCACTTCTCTATTTGCGCAAAGCTGACTTCCCCGATAATTTTAACGAAGAATTGCATTATCTAAACATGAAAGCCCATGCAGCGATTGGACGCAGAGAAGAAGCTATGAACATTTATCACAAGTGCAGACACTATCTCAGTGAGGAATTTGGGCTTGATCCCAGTCAGCGAATCGTTGACATATATCAGGGACTTTTGTGCGAAAGCACTTAAGTATGGTTAAGGATAAGGGATTGTCATATCAATTCATAAATCGGCATAAATGTAGAGAGTTTAGCCACCCTTATCCTTAGCCTTGAATCGTGCTATCATAGAGGGTTGGAAATATCTAATTACACCCAAAAAAGGAAGCGAATATTTCATGGCAAAATTACTGGCGTCTATTTTTTCTCTAGGAGAAGGAAAGGCACTTTCGGACTACGAGAAAAAAATCAAAAAAATCAATGCCCTTGAAGAAAAATATGAGGCCTTGAGTGATGAAGATTTCCCTCGCATTACCGAAGAATTTAAAAAGCGTGTCAAAGAGGGCGAAGACCTCGATGACTTGCTTATAGAAGCTTTTGCAGCGGTGCGTGAAGGCTCTAAGCGCGCACTTGGCATGCGCCATTATGATGTTCAGCTTATTGGTGCGATGGTGCTACATGATGGCAAAATTGCAGAAATGAAAACAGGTGAAGGTAAGACGCTTGTGGCAACAGCTGCAGTGTACCTCAATGCTCTTGCCGATAAAGGCGTTCACGTTGTGACCGTAAACGACTATCTTGCCAGTCGTGATGCTGAATGGATGGGCAGGCTTTACAATTTCATGGGTCTTGAAGTGGGGGTCATTGTGGCGCAAATGCCACCAGACCTGCGCAGGCCTCAGTACGATGCTGATGTTACCTATGGAACGAACTCAGAATTTGGCTTTGACTACTTGCGCGACAACATGGCGACACGTGCCGAAGACCGCGTTCAGCGTGGTCATAGCTTTGCCATTGTTGACGAAGTCGACTCTATCTTGATTGATGAGGCTAGAACACCACTCATCATTTCGGGTGCTGGCTCGAAATCTGCAAGCACTTATAAGGATTTTGCAAAGGCAGTTGCAAAACTTGAAGACGAGAAAGATTTTGACCTAGACGAAGCAAAGCGCACTTGTGCCCCCACCGAAGAGGGTATCTCTAAGGTTGAGCGCATGTTAAGCATTGATGACATCTACATGGATCCTTCGGGCCAGATGGTAAACCATTTGCAACAAGCCTTGAAGGCAGAGTTTCTGTTCAAGCGCGACGTTGATTATATGGTTAAAGACGGCGAAGTGCTTATTGTTGATGAATTTACAGGTCGACCTATGGTGGGACGTCGTTATTCGGACGGATTGCATCAGGCGATTGAAGCCAAAGAGCGCGTGAGTATTCGCGAAGAAAACCAAACGCTTGCAACAATCACACTGCAAAACTACTTTAGGATGTATGACAAACTGTCAGGTATGACGGGTACTGCAGTAACTGAAGATAAGGAATTCCGCGAGATTTATAAGCTGCCTGTAATGGTGATTCCCACCAATATGCCCATGGTTCGTGAGGATCGCGTAGACCTTGTTTATCGCAGCGTTGAGACAAAGTACAATGCCGTAGCTGACCTTGTTGCAGAGTGCAACAAAAAGGGACAGCCAGTGCTTCTGGGCACGATTTCAATTGAGCATTCAGAGTATCTATCATTCCTCTTGAAAAAGCGTGGTATTAAACACAACATTCTAAACGCAAAATATCACGACAAAGAAGCCCTTATCATTGCCCAGGCAGGCAGCCTAGGCTCAGTGACTATCGCTACCAATATGGCTGGTCGTGGCACTGATATTTTGCTAGGTGGCAATCCTGAAAAGTTGATTGAAGAATACCTGCGCAAAGCTGGTATTGATCCAGAAGAAGCCACTGATGAAGAGCGCGAGCAAGCTTTCGAGAAGGCCAAAGAGGTATGTGCTAAAGAACGCGAACAGGTCATTGAGGCCGGAGGACTTGCTGTAATCGGTACCGAGCGTCATGATGCGCGCCGTATTGACAATCAGCTTCGTGGTCGTAGTGGTCGTCAGGGTGACCCAGGGATGTCACAGTTCTATCTGTCGCTTGAAGATGACCTCATGCGCAAGTTCGGCGGAGATAGGATGGACCGCATTGCTTCTATGATGGAAAGCATTGACATTCCAGATGATATGCCAATTGGCGCAAAGCTTGTCGCAAAAACTGTTGAAGGCTCACAGCGCAAAGTGGAATTGATGAATTTTGCTTCGCGTAAACACGTACTGGAATACGATGATGTCATGAACAAGCAGCGTGAGGTCATTTACGCAGAGCGCTCAAAAGTTCTTGATGGTAAAGATATTCATGATCAAGTTGAGCATGCGACTGAAAAAATTATTGGAATCGGCGTAAAAGAGTACTGCGGGGATGAGAAGTCTGCCTCGGACATGTGGGATGTTGATGGCCTCACCAAATGGTTCCAGGATTTTACAGGTATTCGCGCAGGGGATACACGCAAGGCTTTGGCAGACACAGGCACGACCTCTGAATGCACACAGATTCTTTGCGATGCTGCTCGAGCAAAGTATGCTGAAAAAGAAGAGCTACTTGGA
>Ga0123355_10001044_pt1 | contig 38376 bp, 35 predicted proteins | sample TergutEmb28metaG_3_FD_89872 | JGI IMG/M metagenome (GOLD analysis project Ga0123355, IMG submission 89872) | Embiratermes neotenicus P1 segment gut microbial communities from Petit-Saut dam, French Guiana - Emb289 P1 | ecosystem: Host-associated > Arthropoda: Insects > Digestive system > Gut ...
AGAACTCAACCGCAGATTCCTTGAACTCACTCGTGTAACTTTTTCTTCGTTTCCTCATGATTTACTCTCCTTAGGTTTATCATGAGCTTAACTTTGTGTCCACTCAAACGGGGGAAGTTCAGTCAGCCTGTAGCCCAGCCGCTGTACTACCTCGACCATGCCGCCAAAGCCCGGATCGTCCCATGACGCGAGGTGCGCCACTCTAAGCTGTACGCCTGCCGTCAGGTCGGGGATGCCAAAGTAATTAAACCCAAAAAGAGCGTGCCCGTTGGAACCAATGTTGTAGGCGAAAACAGCGTTGAACATGGGATGCTAGTATGTCGCGCCGAACATTGCCCGCTCGATAAGCTGCCGCTCCGTGCCGCCTTCGGTGCGGAACACGACCCCAACGGTAAGGCCGGGCAAGGGCGTAGAGTACTGAAGGCGGAAACCGGTAACCTTGTCGAAGTACCACTGGTGGTCGGGGTCAAGGCTTACAACCCACAGGGGGCTAGAGATGCGCCCCATGGTAAGGCGCGGGCCCTGCATCACATCAACCCAGCCGTACACGCCTTCCAGAATTACTTCCCCGCCGCCTGACAGGTCGGTTTGGAAACTGGTGTCCAGCCTTGCCCCGGCGTTTGGCCTGTTGAACGTGGCCGCCAGATTAAACACAGGCTCGCCCTCCCTGCGGTGGTGGGGGTAGATGGTGTTTTCCTGATGGCTGCCGTCTCTGGCGTTACCGTAGGGAATTTCCATCTGGACACCAGCGTACAGACTGCCGCTGAACGTGAGCTGGGCGAAAGCGCTGGCAGCGGAAACACTGAACAGCAGGGCAAAAATAATAAAATTTTTCATGTGGTCTCCTTGGAACGGCATTATAAAAATGCTCCGGTGTTTACCAAAGCGTTTTCCCCAGCTTCCCGTATCGCGTTGCGGGTAATGGTCGCGCCCGACATGCCATCCAGGAAACCAAAGGAATTGGTGATTATTACCATTCTTGGCGCGTTCTGCAAAAGCATATTTGTATGAGACGGGGTTTCTCTGGGAGCGTTGATTGTCGCTTCGGTAATTCTACCGTTCTGCACCATGACCGTTACCGTGATGGTTCCGCCCCAACCTCTGGCTGTACCGGTACCCCTGTTTGTAACATTCTGACCCCCCGATGTTACCCACTCTGGAGCCGTGTCAAAATCATATTCAATTATGCACGAGCTGAACAAAACAAGAATTGCCGCCAGCGCAGGCGCTAAAGCGCAAGTTTTTCTTGCCATATTAGTTTCCTCCTTCCATCGGGTGGCTTGCTCTAATTTGAGCCAGAGCATCGAGGCCGGCTTCCCTGATTCCGTTAAAGGTAAGAGTCGCTCCACCTACCACATCCATCCCGACCTGATATCCCAAAAGTTCAAAAGTGTTCCTGTCTCGGGCTACACCCGGCATTCTTTCCAATAGCCGCCCAGCGATAATTGTTGATTCAGCGTGATTCCCGATTTCCACAGATGTAATGAACCTGTTATTCACGATTACAGTTACGGGTATCAGTGTACCAACTCCCGGCTCATACGGCCCTTCCTTTGCCGCTTTTCCATCATGACCAGGGTCAGCGGCATAACCGACACCATAACCTGTAGCTGTGAATGGGCCGCCGTCAGCAATCCCTTCAAGAGGTTCTCCGGTAATTTCTGGTTCTATGGGATAAGAAATGGGGCAACCGATAAAAACGAGCACTGCCATTAACGCGACGGCGATCAGACTAAGCATTTTCTTCATTACCTTCTCCATCCATGTGATTAATTGATTTAAGAAGAGGTTCCAAAATATTGAATTTTGGAACCTCCAATTACGTATGGAAACGTGGTTTAACTGGCGGCGGTTAAGGCGCCAGTTGCCTCATTACCTCCAGAGCAGCCGCATGGCCTATGCCGGGGTAAATTGTCACAGAAGTACCGCCCAAATAGTGCTGATCAAACAGATCGCGATTTGAGGCTCCGCCTACCGCAAAAAGGCCGGGAATAATGACTCCAGCGCGGTTGTACACAGCGCCAACGGAATTGGTTATTACTCCGCCAAAAGTATCCCAGCCGGAAGGATAGATGCGAATAGCATAAAAGGTACTCCCGGTAATCAGAAGGGCGTTGTCTTCGAGCTTTCCGCGTCCAATCGGCGGCCAATAAGCGGCTGACGCCTGTACGGTAATTGGGTCGACCCATGTGGCAGCGGCCACTGCTGTGTTATATGCAACAACCTCGGCAATGAACGCATCCTGGACAGCAGTGTTACCGGGGAACATCAGGGCGGCAAGGCCAGCGATGCTGGTGGAGCTCACAATTTCACTGCTAATCGGATTCCATGATTCCGCTGCCGCTCTTTCGGCGGCGAATGCTAGCCATTCCTGGGTGGTTCTTCCGGCTATCACCGCAGGGTTAGCTCCGTCCATCACCTGAGGAAGAGTGTCGGTGTAGATCCAATACGGAGGCCTATTGAGCGTCATCATGCGTGCTGCGCCACGGCCGGAGTTAATGTCGTTTTCGGCCCTGAAGCGGCGGCCTTCGCCGGTAACAACTATGCTGTTAGGTACCATGGGAAGAAGCGCCGGAGCGTTAAAGGCATCTGTCGAATTTGAGTTGATGGCAAAGGCCGCATGGAATCTATTGTCGTTGAACCACGCCCTGCCAAAAGCCGCGTTGGAAACCGCGCCAAACCCACCCATGAACACGGCGGCATTGGCATCGTCTCTCATTATCTCGATACCAAGGCCATCAAGATTCAGCGCCTGCGCCCTCATCATAAATTCGGATAGATACACGGCAGGCTGATTTTCTGAATCATCTTCCCACTCGGCAAGCAGAGCGAGATTGTTGCCGGCATTGCCTGTCGCCATGATAACGTACCTTGCCCGGACGTCATAAACCCTGTCATTCAGCCGTATTTGTACGCCGACGACGCTATTGCCGTACGGCCCCAACAGTGGAGCGGTAAATAAGCCTACGGCTGTGGCATTTAGCAGTATTGAGTCCTGCCCATACCTGGCCCTTGCCGCAGCGGTCATTCTTTCCATTACCGCCCTGCCGCTGCCGGGGGCGATTTGGACACCAAGGCTTTCGATAAGGTCGCGGCTAGGAAGCGCATTCGATGCCGCCGTCCACAGTTTGTCCATAAAGGGGTAGACAGGTACGCCGCCTACGCGCCTAACGGTAGTTGCCGTATGGTTTTGGTGGAGCGAATCGGCATTTCCCCGCATTTCGTTATAATGCCATGTTTCAAATAGCACTCTGGTTCCGGTGTTAGCAGCCTGAGCAGCAGGAGCTCTCGTCGGATGCCCCGCAAACAGCATGTTGGCATTGTTAAAAATACCGCCAGCAGTATTGCTAAGCCCGCCTGTAATGGCTGCCCGTTCGATGAACAGGATATCCAGTTCCCTTCCCACAATACTGGGGCCCAACTCCTTTAGCGCAAAGAAAGAGGCAAAACCAGTAATGCCTGTTCCGACCACTATTACGTCGTATTCCCTGTAGGGATCAAACGCTGGAGCCTGGGGAAAATGGTTGTGGGTGGTGTTGACAATTTCGTCAGCACATCCAGCAAAAACCATCGCCATCATCATAATCAGGGCAACAGCGCCCGATCTGATCCATCTTCTCTTCATCTTCTACCTCCGTACATTTCTTCTAAAAATATTTTCACAGGCATACGCCCGCGAATGCCACTGAGTCCGTTTCGAACCTCGGTTAGGTTCGGAATGGGCTTTGGGAGAAAGCGGCTGTAAGCCGTTTTCTCCGCTAAGTCTAAGGTAGCTGTTCCAAAATCTGACATTTTGGAACAGCCTCTCGTGGCAACTGTCAAAACCTATAGGTTTTGACAGTTGCTTGGGCAGGGTAAACGGCCCTGCTGGACAGGTCAGACTGCCGGATCAAGCGGCGGGCTTTGCGGCGCAGAAATCAATGTTCAGAGTTTCGCCACGCCAAGCCGCAGATAGCGGGAAAACACTATCCGCGCGGTACTTCAACTCTTGGTTGAACTTAGTGAACGGGATGTGGAAACGGTGCTTGCCGTTACGAAAGTGCTGGAAGCCCGCGCGGAAGGAACCTAACGCCAGCCGCCTCGCGCAGCATTCCCGGCTCCGCCGGGAATGCCCCCAGCGATGCCCCCGCCGTGCGTGAGCCAGCCGTACAATGCCCGGCGGGGGGCGGCCTACAGCCCCAGTTCCATCTGACCATCCCTAAAGTAGCCCCGTCCCGGCGAGGGGAACAGTTCAGCGCCCCAGCCCGCCGCTGAAGCGATGGAACGGGCCGCCGGAAGCACTTGGGAATCGGCGTAGTGGTCGTAGTCCAAAGGCGCGTGGGAAAGAGGCTGGCGCTGTTCGTCTGCCGAGGGCTGGGGGCCGTTGATTGTCCAGACATACTCTACCGTGCCCCGCCTGTTTTTCCAGCCAAGGGCCCGCGCCGCTTTTACTTGGGGCGGCGTGGAAGCCGTGTAAGCTTCCGGGGCGCGGGAAAGGCGCTTGCGGTACACTAGCTCTCCGTCAAGTTTTCCCCGCCTCATGTCGTTAAGGATGGCGTACACTTCGCGCGCAAACTCCCCTTCGCCGCAGCCGGAGAAAACCAGTTCCAGAAGCTCCAGTTGAATGCGCCGCGCAAGGGGCGTATAATCGCTTCTGACTGCCTCCATGCCTTTAACTTCCACGGAAAGACCGCCCTCGCGGTTTAGCAGGTGGCCCCCGTAGCCCTTAGCCCTGCCCCGGCTTTCGTCCGAGTTTCTTAAAGGCGGAATCATGAAGCGCCTGTATGCTTTTTCAAACCGCATATCCAGAAAGGATTCCACATCGTACTCGTCCCTCGCCTGCCGCGCGATAACGGCGTTCAGTTCACGGGTACTGCTCTTTCCCCATTCAAAAAAATCATCGTAGGCGGCGCTGTCCCCAAGACCGGTCTGCACAAAAAGGGAATCGGTGTCGCCGTAAAGCACCCGGAACCCTTCGCGGGTAAACCAGTCGCGGGAAACGTGCAGCCACTTCCTGGCAAAAGACGTTATCGCCCCGGCTAACTGCGAGCGCCCGTAGCGGCACTTTGGCGTTCCCAGTACGCCGTAAAAACTGTTCATCAAAATCTTGTACACAAAACTGGCTTCCTCGTCCCCAGCGTCCAAGGCGCGGCGGCGGGCGGCGAAATATCTTTCAATCAGTTCCGGCAAGATTCCCCTTTCCCGTGAAAAGGCCGCCCCGTTAGGCGCTACGATTGCCCGTTCTCCACGGGCCCGCGCATGCGCCAAGGGATCGATGTTAAAACTCAGCATGATGCTGGGGTAAAGGCTGCGGAAATCAAAAACCGCCACGTTGGAAAAAAGCCCTGGCGAAGGTTCCAGCACCGTTCCCCCGGAAGCGCCGGACACCGGGCGGCTTGGGTCAAGGGGAACGGGGGCGATGCCCCTGTAGCGCAGTTCCATCGCGTAGACGCGCTCAAAACTCACCACGCTCGTCCATGCCTTGTCCAGAGACACACCGGTAAGGCTTGCCCGTTCCACAGTCAGGTTGAAAAGGCCCGTCTTTTCAAGGATTTCCAGAACCAGCTCGGCGTCCCTCCCGCAATAGCGCCCAAAGCGGGCCGGGTCTTTGTGATACAGCTCCTTTAACTCGGCGATTTTGTTGCCGCCGCTTGAAGAAACAAGTTTGCCCTCGCCCAGTACGGATTTCGCTACCGCTTCCAGCGAAAACCCGTCCAGACTGCCGCCCTGCCAGCCCTTTGGGCCTGAGCGAAAAATCCGCAGTGCGTCCACTATCTGCCGGCCCGGAACAAGCGCCGCCGCAGACCGCCGCCTGCCGCTTTCGTCCCCGTCTTTCAAGGCGGGGAAAAATTTCGCCTCATCTTCGCAACGGCTCAGAGTGAAGGGAATGCGGTGAAAGGCGCAGCGTTCAGCAAGGCGGGGAAAATCAAAATCCAGAAAGTTCCAGCCGGTAATGACATCCGGGTCTAGCCTTCGTATATCCTGAAGGAAGGCGGCAAGAAGGGAAGCTTCGGCGGGATGAAAAAAGATTCCCTCATTGGGGGATCGGGCATCGGGGGCGGGGGAAGGAGCAAGCACCCGTACAACACTGCCTCCGACAGAACTGTCGCTAGCAACACTGTCGCTGACAGCGCTATCGCTGGCTTTGCCCCCGGCCTTGCCGCCATTCGCCTGCCAGACGCTTATGCCCGCCGCCAGAATGGTTCCGTTCTGCACATCGGTTTCAATATCGACCGAGGCGACTTTAAGCGAAACCCTGCTTTCACTGGCGGGGCATATCCGCGGGCGGGGAAAAACGAGGTCAACAAAGCGTCCGGGCCTTGTTTCGCCTTCAAGGTCTACGGGGCCCTTGATACGATTCATGATGAAGTACGCTTCCGGCGGCTTTATGTCACCATCGGGGCTGGCTATGCCGGCCTGTTCCAGCAGCCTTCCGGCGGCGCTGTAATCACGGTAGTGGGAGAACGTGAGCAAAAGCAGCGCTTCCCTGCCGTCGAATGCTTCAAGGGCGGCGGCGGTCAGGGGTTCGCTCGTTTCATACTTTAGCGAGGCGAGAACACGCTTTGCCCTGCCTTCTTCCCCGGCGGGGATGTGAAGGGACGGCCGCCATGCGGCATCGACAGCGGCAAAGGAGCGTCCGTCTTCAAGGCGGCCTACGAGGTAGAGCCGGTCGCGGCGCGTGTCGGCGTAGCAGTGGACAACAAACCCACGGGCTTTCATTGTAATTGTATGGTACGCAAGCGGCGGGGTAAAGTCCACCCGCATTTCCGCTTTTCCAGTTATATTTTGCTTGACAGCGCAAAGGGGCGTGGTATAATAATGCGAGCATTAACACATGATATGGAAAGGAGAATTAAAATGAGCAAGAGAAGCATTATTTCACCGGCAAAGTATGTGCAAGGCCCGGGAGAAATCGGGAATTTGGCGGCATACTTTAAAACTCTGGGGCAAAAAAAGGCGTTTTTGCTTTTTAGCCCGTCCAACCTGCGTAACAATAAAGAAAAAGTTACGGCGGGCTTTGACGCGGAGGGCATTGCGTATGAGGCCGTTCAGTTTGGCGGCGAATGCAGCAAGGCAGAAATTGAACGCCAGCGGGGGCTTTTGGGAAATGCCGATGTGGTAATTGGCATTGGCGGTGGTAAGGTCATTGACACGGCAAAGGCCGTGGCGTACTACTCCAAACTGCCTGTCATTGTCGCCCCGACTGTCGCGTCCACAGACGCGCCGTGCAGCGCGCTGGCTGTGCTTTACAAGGATGGCGGCGAGTTTGACGAATATTTGCTGTTGCCGTCAAACCCAAACTGTGTTGTTCTGGACACCACCATCATAGCCGCCGCCCCCTCCCGTCTGCTTGTTGCCGGAATGGGTGATGCCTTGGCTACCTATTTTGAAGCCCGCGCCTCCAATGCCTCGCAGAAGCAAACAATGGCCGGAGGACTCAGCAGCCTTTCGGCAATGGCGCTGGCAAGGCTTTCCTATGACACCCTCCTTCGAGACGGCCTTAAGGCCAAAATGTCCGTAGACGCGGGCATGGTTTCCGCCGCTGTTGAAAACATTATCGAGGCCAACACATTTCTTTCCGGCATTGGCTTTGAAAGCGGAGGCATTGCGGCGGCCCACGCCATCCACAACGGCCTTACAGTCCTGCATGAAACCCACGACTACTACCACGGCGAGAAGGTAGCCTTTGGCGTCATTGCCCAGTTGGCGCTGGAAAATCTCTGCCTTGACGAAATTTCCACGGTGGTTAATTTCTGCGCATCCGTTGGCCTTCCCACAACGCTGGCGCAGATTGGCATTAAAGAGGTAACGCCCGAAAAGCTCATGGCGGTTGCCCGCGCGGCTTGCGCCCCCGGAGAAACCACCCACAATATGCCCTTTGCCGTTACGCCGGAGGCAGTTTGTAGCGCAATGATTGTCGCGGACAAGCTGGGACAGGCCGTAAGCCGCCGGTAACCAGTCTTGACTCATGCGCCGCCCTGTTGCCGGAGGCGGCGCTTTTCCGCCCTTGCCACGCCGCCGTGTTCCGTGTATAATCTAACCTATTACTTAAAAAGGCCGCTTTTCTGGAGCCTGTGGTTTTTGGAAAGCCTAGACTATCGACATGAAATACCTTGATCTGCCTGTGTACAAACACAAAGACCTTATCCTTGCCGCGCTCGAAAGCCATCAGGCGATTGTTGTAGAAAGCCCCACCGGTTCGGGGAAAACCACCCAGCTTCCGGTGATTCTTCATCAAGCGGGCTACGCCGAAAACGGCATAATCGGAGTTACCCAGCCCCGGCGTATTGCCGCGCTTAGTGTAAGCGAGTTCATTGCCCGCCAGATGCAAAGCGCCCCCGGAAGGCTCGTGGGCTACAAGATGCGGTTTGAGGACAAAACCTCGCCGGAAACGCAAATAAAAGTCATGACCGACGGGATTCTTTTGCAAGAGATGAAGCTTGACCCTTGGCTCTCCAAGTACAACTGCCTTATCGTGGATGAAGCCCACGAGCGCAGTCTTAATATCGACTTTATTCTGGGGCTTTTGAAGCGGGTGCTGGAAGCCCGGCGGGAGTTCAAAGTGATTGTTTCCTCGGCTACGATTAACGCCAAGGTTTTCTCCGAATACTTTGCCGGATATTCATCCGCTGGATATTCATCCGCCGGACAAGTGTCCGCAGAATGCCCCGTGGTAAAGATCGAAGCCCAAACGTACCCCGTAACGCTTATCTACGACCCGCCGGCTCTGGAAAGCGGCGCGGGAAACCAGCTTGCCGAAGATGCCCTGCTTTCAAAAATCTCTTCCATTGCTGAGCGCTTTGTCAGCGAAAAGCACGGCGCAGGAAAAGACCGCGCGGCGGCAGGGGACATCCTTATCTTTCTGTCCGGCGAAAAGATAATAAAGAACTGTATGTCCCGCCTTGAGTTTTCTCCGGCAGGCGCGTATCTTCACCTTTTGCCGCTTTACGGAAGGCTCGGCAAGGAGGAACAGGAGCGGGTCTTTGATCCCGCCCCGCGGGGAAAGACCAAGGTGGTAGTTTCGACCAACATTGCCGAAACATCACTGACCATCGACGGAATAACCGTGGTAATGGACTGCGGGCTTTCAAAACTCAACCATTACAACCCGCACACATTTACTTCAAGTCTGGTCGAGGCTCCCGTTTCCAGAGCTTCGGCGAACCAGCGCAAGGGCCGGGCCGGGCGCACGCAGGAAGGAACCTGTTACCGCCTTTACAGCCGCAAAGATTTTGAAACCCGCCCGCTTTTTACCACCGAAGAAATTTACCGCACGGATTTGTCCGAAGTGGTGCTGCGTATGGCAGAGCTTGGAATTACCGCCTTTGAGGAATTTGACTTTATCTCCCCGCCGAACCGGGAAGGCCTTATCGCCGCCATTGAAACCCTGAATTTTCTTGACGCTCTGGAAAACGATCACAGCCTTTCAAACACCGGAAAGCTCATGACCGAATTTCCCCTTGCGCCGCGTCATTCAAGAATTATCGTAGAGGCCATATTAAAGTACCCGCAGGTTGTGAAAGAAACTATCATTGCCGCCGCCTTTCTTTCCACCCCAAGCCCGTATGTGCTGCCGCCGGGGGAAGAAACCGACGCCCGCCAAGCGCATCACCGCTTTAGGGACGAGGACGGCGATTTTGTTTCGTACTTGAAGCTCTACCAGTCATACATGGATGCCAGCGCCAAACAGAAATTCTGCGAAAAGAATTATTTGGACGAGCGGGCCATGGCGGAAATCGCCAACGTGGTTTCGCAGCTGCAGGAGATTGTCTGTAACATCGGCGTTCCCATTCTGGAAGGCGGGGCCCGTGATGACTACCTGTGCGCTGTAGCCAAGGGGCTTATTCAATTTGTTTGCGTCCGTGACGGGCGGGAACTGTACCGGAGCCTGACTGCCGAAAAGATACTGATTCATCCGGGCTCTGTTATGTTCAGGAAAAACCCCGACTACATTGTCGCCGGAGAAATCGTAAGAACGACACGAATGTACGCCATGTCCGTAAGCCCCATTCCCTACCGGGTGCTGGAACAGATAAGCCCGCCCTTGGCTGCCACCCTGCGGACATCCGCGCGGAGAAAAGCGAAAGACCCGGTGGCCTTTGAGCCCTTTACGCACGACAGACATGACAGGCACGACAGGCACGGCGAAAAACCGGAAGCCGGAAGCCGGCCCAAGCGGGCAAGGGATTTCACCAACCGCATCAAAATAGGCGGTGAGTTTTTCGAGATAGAAACCGTAAAGGGAAAAAAGCAGGCCCGGCTTCCGTGGGAAAAACTTAAAACCGTGATGGATTACATAAACCCGGACACTGCCGCCATGTACAAGGGCCTGCGGGGAGTCATTGTTGTGGACGGAACGTACAGTCTGCTTGAAGGGGAAAAACTTCAGCTCATCCTTTCCCTTGCCCCTTCGCTGGAAATCGAGGGGGCGCTGGGCCGAAAATGGTTTTCTAAGGAAACGTACAATTCTTCCTCCGGCCTTGATGAACTTTTGGCTGTCCTTCCCGGCCTTGTAAGACCGGCTCTCTGGAAACGGGGCAAAAAGGAACTGGGCTTTACCGGCCTTTTTACCGATGGCGAAGGCAGTTACCGGGTCAGGTGTTCGCGGGGCTTTCACACGAGCCTTAACGAGAGCTTTGCGAGCGTGGAAACGCTTATCAACGAGCTAGGCGATGATGTGGATGCCGGGAAAAAGCGTGTTGTCAACCAGTGTTACCGCCGGCTTTCGGATTATCTTGGGTAAAGGGCGGCCAATCATGGATGGACTGCGGCAAATGCGGCGGAAAGCCTTGACATTATTTCGCATATAGCGTACTATTATAGAATACATTGCGCTATACTGCGGCCGCTCCGGAATACTGGATTTTGGAGCGCGCTATACCATAAATACCTTATAATTAAGGGAAGGAGTCTTTATGCTTTCCAGCGAAATTTCCAGAATACTGCGCCCATTGCGAAAATACCGCAACGCCGTTGTATTTGTAAGCGGGCTGTACATCCTTGCGGGGCTGTTGCCGCCATATCTTATGAGCCTTTTGATCGATCAACTGTATCCGTACATCAACGAAAATTCCGCTCACCTGTTCATAGCCGGAACAATAGTTGGCCTGTTGCTTGTCTGTTTTTTCCTTGACTGGCTGCAGGGCTATCTGTGGGCTGACTTGCTGAACAACGGAACCGGCATTGTGCGCAGCTTCTTTTTCTCGAATGTGCTGCACAAGAACTACAGGTTCTTTGTGGAACATCAGGTGGGCGACATAAACAACAAGGTCATTAACGACGCATACATATATGTGCAAAGCAAGCTCATGTGGAAGCCCACGCTTTTTCTGAACCTGCTGCACATTGTCGTAATTTTCGCCCTGTTGTTCTTTTTGAACGTGTACATGAAGCTAATGACAATAGCGTTTACCGTGCTGTTTTTTGTGGTGTACAGCCAGATTAACCGGCATCTGCGCAAAAGCGCCGTCAAGGAGCGGGAGGGGTTTTCTACGCTGTTGTCCGAAGCGAACGAGACCCTGACGGGAATTGACACGATACAGTTGTATGCCGCGGAAGAACATTCCGCCGAACACTTTGAAAAGCTGTCGGAAAGATACGAGCGCCATTTGAGCAAGCTTAAATACTGGCAGGCTCTGTCAAAAGCGTCCAGAAATATCATCATGAACATAATACCGGTGGCGGCGATACTGGCGGGGATATTTTATCTGGCACAGGGCGGCGATATAACGATAGGCGGCATTATTGCCTTCTATTATTTGCTTCCCCGGCTGAGGGAGCCAATTAAGGCGCTGACGGATTTTAACATTGATATGCAAAACGCCAGAGCTGTCGAAAAACGGCTTGAGGAACTGCTTACAAAGGAAGTGCGTGAACACGTTGATCTTGAAAAAGTGGACAAGATTGACGAGCTTGAGTTTAAGAACCTTGGCTTTGGCTACCCGGACGGCGAAGTGGTGCTAAGCGGGCTAAACGCCAAGCTTGAGCGCGGTGACGCGCTGGCGATTACCGGGGCATCGGGGACGGGCAAAACGACTCTTATGCGTCTTTTGATGCGCCAGATTACACCGAACAAGGGTGAAATATCCATTAACGGTAAAAACTACGCAGACATAGACCCGGCGAGCTACCTTTCACGCATAGCCGTACTGCCGCAAGACGTGTACATCTTTGACTCGACGCTTCACGACAACATTAGCTTTAGCAAGAATCACTCGGAAAAGCGTATCCGGGACGCCGCAAAGCTCAGCGGCATTGACCATTTCTCGCTGGACGAAAACGCCCGCGGACTGTCCGGCGGCGAACGCCAGCGCATTGGCCTTGCGAGGGCCTTGGCCTGCGACTTTGACGTGCTGATTCTGGACGAGCCGACATCCAGCTTAGACCAAGAGACTGAATGCCTGATTATCGAAAATTTGCGGCAGGCGCAAAAGGCCACCAACTGCATAATGATCGTGATAACGCACAGCGCAAATGTCCTTGAAAAGCTGTGCACGAAGCAGCTTGAACTGCCGAAACATTAGGAAGTTTGCCCCCTCCCCCACCGTGCATTGCCTTGATGCTGATGCACGGCGGGGGATGAATGTTCCTTGACAATATAGGGGTTATATCTTACGCTATAGCTTGGGGGTATATTTTATGTCGCTTGAAAACGAACAGGCTTTTTATGAGGCAAACAGAACTGAGCTGCGGGCAAAATATGCCGGGAAGCGTGTTGTTATTGTTACAAATAGGGTTTTAGGCGTTTATAATACTGATCGTGAGGCCATTCAGGAAACGTCAAAAACCATGCCCCGTGGTTCATTCATGGTAAAGTATATTCCCGAAGATCCCCAAAAGGAAAAGATACGTCTTTCGCCTGTAGGAAATATAGTTTCTTATGGATAAACCCATCTCACTCACATACACTCATGCGGGACTGGTGGATGCCATACTGACACCTGTTGAGCTGTTTTCCGATTTGTACAAGGAAACGACAAGTTATTCGACCAACGCCCTTTGGGATACTGGCGCCATGTTATCAGTAATATCACCTGAAATCGCAAAGAAATTACTGCTCGATACGGTGGATACTATTCAAATCATGGGCATTAACGGAGAAAGCGTAGCAGAAGTAACCGTTATATCTATTCGTTTTCCTAATAATGCGATAATTAAGGATGTCCGGGCGGCAATCTGTAGTATGTCACCAGACAACGGAATGATTATTGGTATGGATGTTATTACACAGATGGATATAGCAATTACCAACGGTGGAGGAAAAACTCAATTTTCATTCGCAATACCGCCATTCAAAGATAGAATAGATTTTTCTGACACTTCTTGCAGGGCCTAATTAACATTGCTTTGTAGATGCTGCAAATGGAATACTTAGCAGGGGCCGCCCGCAAAATAGCGAACAGCCCCTGCCCTTACCGGTATGCCTCTGCCCAGGCTTCTATGGCAATCCCTGTTGCGATGTACCTGCGTGTGCTGAAGAAAAACAAGATGTTGGAGTCGATGCGGTCAATTTGCACACTGGTAACGACATTGGCGTTGGGAAACTGCCGCTGCGCTTCGGCAAGCAAGTTGGCGTAGGTTACCTGCTGGTTGGTAAAGCTGAAAAGGGCGGCTTCAATTCCGGTAAAGGGAATGCCAAGGCGGATAATGCGTGTTGTTGTTCCTTCTATCTGCACCGTGCCAAGGATGGTATGGTCACGAATATACACATACCCGCCTATGGCAAAAAGCGGAACCTGATTAGTGTCCCAGCCCGATCTCACCCCGGCGACATTTGTCGCGCAACCTGTCAGCGAAACCCCAATTATCGCCACAGCGATACACCCGAAAAGCCTAAAACTATTCTTCATAAAAATCTCCTGTTGCGGTGTTACTGCCGCCGCCGGCATATATTTTTTACAGCCCGAACCCGATACCAAAAAGAAGGCTAATGCCCCAACCTCCGCTGTGCGATGCATCGCTAATGGAATTGGCAGCCCGATCACGAACGATTCTTGGAGCAAACGTGTAATGCCCTAGCACTGATGTCCTAAAAAACGTATTGTTTCCAATGGGTAAATCCAAGCCTACGCCAAACAGGATACGAACAGTGTTAAAATGGGAAGCATCTCTAATATTCCTGTTGAATGGGAAACGTACGATGTTATACCCTGCGCCAAGAAGCGGGAAAACGTAGCCTTCCAATGGCAGTCCTGATGGCAGTTGCAATGGCAGTTTGAACAGTAAGTTAAAGTCCAGCACGGGAAAGGCGATGCCCTCCCCATCACCCCCCCAGTCTCTCCAGAATTGACTTACGATTGAAATTCCAACTGACAGTTCCACGTATCTTGCATCAAAAAAAGCCCCAATTCCAAAAATACTCCAATGGGCTAGGCGATTTTCGCTAGTCCAAGTTCTTCCCTGATAATCAGTTCCGCTTGTGATTACGGAGCCGAGGTCTCTAAAGCTGGAAAGAAACGTGAAGTTAAGACCAACACTGAACATCGACAATTGCCCTTCGGCATCGGTTTCCGCTTGCATGGGCCGTGCGACAGCGCCAAACGCAGCATCATTGGGAAGAAACAAGGAAGGAAAGGGCGTAGCGCTCAAAACAGGCGCAGGGGTAATCCAGTACCCTTCGTCAAAGCTGGCAGTTTGGGCGTAAAGGCCCGCCACAGCGATAAACCCCGCCAGTATCGCAGATAGCGTTTTTTTCATTCAAATCTCCTGTGCGGTGTTAACGCCGCCGCCGGCATATGTGTTTTTACAGCCCCTACGGGCCGCTTGTGTTCAGGCGGAACGGCGCTGTGACGAAAGGCGGTAGTTGCGCGGCGGGGAGCGCTTTTTTGGGGCAAATTTTTTTAGGTAAAAGGATCAGGTGAGTCTTATGAGAGAGAGAGAGAGAGAGAGAGAGAGAGAGAGAGAGAGAGAGCAAAAACCGTGCCAAGTTTGCCTAATTCGGGGAATTTTTCGTAAAAAAAGCGCAAAAATGCTCTTTGTCTCAACCTCATGCTGGAATACTAGCATGGGCGGCGGCAGAATGTCAAGCGGAGAATTGCCAAATCTTGCGTACGGTTACAGCCCGCTATCGTAGCCGCGCCCCATAGCGCCCATTCATAAAATTTCCACGCAATTTCTATTGTAAACCAGGCTGTGTTGCACCATACTTATGTAAGCAGTAGTTTTTTACATCATAATGGGGGCACAGAGTACTATGAAATACACGGCGATACTTCTTTTTCTATGTCTTGCGGGGGCGAATATCTTTGCCCAAAACGCCAATTTATCACATCTTGAACGTGATTTTAACAGGCTGGACGCAACCTTTGCCGAGCGCCTTACAATACTGGAAGTTGTCCGGGATTCAGGGCTTACGGGCATTGGCGATTTTTACCACAACGCCCTTGGAATCCTGCTTCAAAGGCTGCCGGACGTTAGCACAAACGCGGATCGGCACGCCACTGAGGCCTCCGCGCGAATCCTTGCCCAAGGCTTGGGAGCGGAGCGGCACACCGCCGCAGCGCCGGATCTCTGGCGGACAGTTCAGGCTTTCGACATTGCCTTGGCCCACAACGACGGCCTTGTCATGCATGACGCCCTGACCGCCCTGGGGCAAGTGGACGGCAGGGATTTCATTCCCCACATCGCGCAGCTCCTGACCGACCTTAACACTCAGGCACAGCGTGTTTCGGACGCGGAGACCAGGCGCAGGATGCAGCGGGCAGTTATCGGCGCTGTCAGCGCGCTGGAAGCGTTCCGTGACCTCGCTGGCTTTCGGCCCGTATTCTTCGTTTCCATAGGCCCGTATGATCCGGCCATACAGAACATGGCTTCAATCGCCCTCCCCAACATTGTCGATGATCCCGGAGATATTATCACCGTGATTATCAGAGACCCTTCGATTCCCCCCAGCGTCAAATACCATGCGTGGCGGGAATTGTTACGGAGCAACGCGCCCGGTGAATCCAGAGCAAGGGTAGCGGCGGCGGCCCTTGCCACAAGCTGGACGTACGCCACGAATAACCCCGTCCAGCAAAGGGATTTACGGTCGATGCGGGTAAGCGCAATTGACACTATCCGGGCGCTGGGAGTTACGGACGATTCGGTTTATGCCGACTTGGAACGGACGTATAGAAGCAACTTTGTCAGCGCCACGCCCGATTATGACGAGATTCGAAGAACGCTTGCCTGTCTGTCTGCAAGCGGAAGCGACTTGGCGGTTGACCTTCTGTTAAGTTTCCTAAGGGAACTCCACGAAAGACGGCGGGCTGGTCCGTGGGGCAACAGGGAGCGGCAAATTTTCGGCTGGGTAATTTCCAGCTTGGGAGCCACCGGCACTCAGTCACAGGAGGCCCGGTTTCTCCTTGGCATGATTGAGCGGTCTAACGACTATACCGGCGCGGAACAAGCATGGGCCAGAAATGCCCTGCAGATGCTGGGCAACTAAAACCCCGCGCGAACCTTATTCCGACAGAGTTTTAATGACTTCCTCTGCGGAGGAAGCCTTAAGAATCTGCTGCCGTTTCTCCGCGCTTTTGAACAGAAGGCTTATCTCCGCCAAAAACTGGAGATGAGGCCCTGTTTTTTCCTGCGGAGAAAGGGTCATGATGAATATCCGGCAGGGTTCGCGGTCCAGAGAGTCAAAATCAACCGCCGTGTTGGACACCCCTATGCAGGCCACAAGATCGTTAATCGTCGGGCTTTTCCCGTGCGGAATGGCGATGCCGTGCTTCATGCCTGTCGACATCTTCCGCTCCCGGTCCATTATGGCGGTATAGGCCGCGTCCCTGTCGCTGATTTTCTTCGCCGCCACGAGCATATCAAGCAGCTCGTTGACGATCTCTTCCTTGGTCGTTCCCTTCAAGTTAAGGGAGATCGTATCTTTGGTAAGGACTGTTTTAAGATTCATAATGACAGTGTAAAACCCTTGCGCGGAAAAGTCAAGGTTTTTTTGCAAATGTAGCTGGCTTGCCAATCACGGTACGCCCCCTGTATAATCGGGGCAGGGGCGGAAGAATGAAACGGCAACCTGTGGTCTTGGCGGAAAAAATAGGCTCCTTTGCGCGCGGCGACCGGGAGCGGGTTCTCGACGCTCTTGAAGCGGGCACAGACCGGGCGGCAGGCACGGCGGACATACTCGTTGACCTTGGCATGGACGCCGATACCGTTATCGCGGCGCTGGTTCTGGGCGGCGTTTCCGAGCGCCCGCTTCCCGAAGCCGCCACCGGGCGGTTCGGCCCGGCGGTAACCCGGCTTGTAAACGGAGCCGTAAAAATCGAGCGGCTTCCGGTAGACACCAGAACCATCCTTGAAGCGCAGAATATCAGGAACATGATCTTCGCCCTGACCGATGACATCCGGGTAATCATGATCAAGCTGGCCGAAAAACTCAACGCCCTGCGCCTGTTGGATTCGTCCCCTGACCAGGAGCGCAAGGCCCGCGCGCGCGAATGTCTGGATATTTACGCTCCGCTTGCCAGCAGGCTGGGTATGTTCTGGCTTAAAGACGAAATGGAAGACCTTTCCCTTAAATTCATTAACCGCGAGGCCTATCAACAGATAAAAAACCTTGTTGCCCAAAAAAAGGATCAGCGCGGCGAGTTTTTAGAGCTTGCGCAAACCGCCATTAGAGCGGAGGCGGAGGCGGCGGAGATCAGGGTTGAAGTAAAAAGCCGTGCCAAGCACTTCTACTCGGTGTACATGAAAATGCGAAAGCGGGGAAAGAGCGCTGACGAGATTTACGACCTGTCCGGCATACGGATACTCTGTGACAGCATCGAAAACTGTTATACGCTATTGGGAATTGTCCACCGGCTCTGGACGCCCATAAGCGGCTGCTTTGACGATTATGTCGCCAAGCCCAAGCCAAACGGCTACCAGAGCCTTCACACATCGGTGCTGTCCAGCGCGGACGGGGAAGAACGGCGGCTGGAGATACAAATCCGCACCAAAGAAATGCATCAGATGGCCGAAAACGGCGTTGCCAGCCATTGGCTGTACAAAAAGAGTTCAGGCTCTTCAAGGGAGGCCGGACAGGCGCAGGATATCGGCGTTATGAGCCGCCTTAAAGAGTGGAAGCATGGCGAACAGGCCAATGGCGGCGAGGCGGCGGGTGAGTTTTCCGGCCCGTGGCTGGATGAAATTAAGCGGGACATTTTCCGCAATTCCATTTACACGCTTACCCCGCTGGGCAGGGTGATAAAACTGCCGGCGGGAGCGACACCCATCGACTTTGCCTACAGTGTGCATACGGCGGTTGGCGAGCGGTGCGTGGGGGCGAAAGCCAACGGCTCCATTGTTCCCCTAAGCGCGGAACTGAAAAACACTCAGGTCGTGGAAATCCTTACCAGTTCCTCCGGCCGTCCGCACCGGGGCTGGCTGGAGACGGTAAAAACCGCCAAGGCCCGCGGCAAAATACGCTCGTGGCTGGAGGAAAACGACCGTTCCCTTAGCGCCGACAAGCCTGAAAAAACCATCGAGAAAAAGAAGCCCGCTTCCGACACCCCTGCCCCCGCCGCCACGCCCACGGCCGAAAAGGAAGCCCTCGCCGCGCAGAGGGTCTTACAGCCCCTTAAATCCGTTCTGCAGGTACGCATTCAAGACGAAAAAAACCTGCTGATCCGTTTTGCCCGCTGTTGTAGTCCGGTTACCGGCGACTCGATTATTGGATACGTGTCACGTGGAAGGGGCATTATTATTCACCGTGAAACCTGCCCCGACCTTGCGAACAATCCCGAACTGGAAAGCCGGAGGATCAACGCCGCGTGGGAAAGCTCAACATCGGCGCTGGTTAAGCGCTTCAGGATTGACGCGCGACAGACGGCAAACTTGTTTTCGGAAATCGAGGGGGCTATCCGCAGGCGGCAGGGACATCTTATCGAAGGCCGCCTTGAGGAAGTTCCGGGTTCCGCGAAGGGGGCGACCCGGCTTACCGGCTTTTTTACCATTCAGCTTGTGAATGCCGAAGATTTAAAGCCGGTAATAAAGAACATCCGGGGCATACCGGGGATTCTTGGAATCCAGCAGATTTAGAACCTCCAGCCAAACGGGGGGGCGGCTCGTCATTGACAAAACCGCTAAAGGTTACCTATACTTTATTAGACCCAGCCTCGGAGCGGTGATGACAGACCAGTTGCATTTGAGTTTTGTACATTTCAAAAAGGACTCGTATATTGTTGTTGAAGGCAAGGACAACGTTGACCGCTTTTTCATCATCAATCAGGGGAAGGTGGGGATTTCCAAAGAGGTGGAGGTGGTGGCGGAGGAAAAGGGCAACGTGCTGGGGCCCGGGGACCTGTTTGGGGTCGTTTCTTCCATGTCCTCGCACAGCCACATAGAAACCGCCCGCGCCCTGACCGATGTTGTCCTTATCTCGGTTCACCGGGAGCAGTACGGCGATCTTATCGAGAAAAATACCTCGGTGGCCATGAAGGTAATTCTTCAGTTTTCTAAGCGGCTCCGGCATCTTGACGAGGCCCTTTCCCGGCTTACCCTGAAAAGCAGCGCCGAGGCGGACGCCGCCCACCTTTTTAACGTGGCCGAGTGCTATGTCCGCCAGAGCCAGTACAAACAAGCTTTTTACGCCTACTCCAAGTACATTGAATACTGCCCTGACGGGGAGAATGCCGCCGTTGCCAAGGAGCGGGCGGCAAAGATAGCCGCTTACGCGAAGGGGGTGAAAACCTCGTTCGGCCCTGAGGAATTCAACCGGACGTACCCCAAAGATACCATGCTTTTCGCCGAGGGGGAGCCGGGGAATGAACTGTTTGTTATTCAAAAGGGGGCGGTAAAAATCGTCAAGATAGTGGATAACAACGAGGTGTTGCTGGCGGTGCTGAAAGTGGGGGATATATTCGGGGAAATGGCTCTGCTGGAAGCCAAACCCCGGCTTGCCAGCGCGGTTGCCCGTGAGGATTGCCAAGTGCTTGCCGTAAACCGGGCCAATTTCCAGCGCATGATAACAACGCAGTCCCAGCTTATCGCGCGGCTTACCACTCTTTTGGCGGATCGCATCTGGTTTATCTACAAGCAATTGGCGAACACCCTGCTTGTCGATCCGCTGGGCCGGGTGTACGACCTTTTGTGCATTCAACTGGAGAAAAATCGTATTTCCCTTGGCAGCGCCGCCCCCTATACCTTCGATTTTGGCCCAAAGGAGCTGGCGAATATGCTGGGTCTTACGCAGGAAGAAACCAACGGCGTACTAAGGAAAATGCTGGAAGGCAAAAAAATACAGATTGTGGACAACAAGATTCACGCCGCCAGAGCGAGCGACATAGCCAAGCAGACGGAGTTTCACTGGAAGATGCAGAAGCTGGAAAAGGCCCGGAAAGAAGCCCGCGCTCAGAACGCTTAATAACGTTAGAAAGGGGACAGTTATGAAGAAAATGGTTTTTTGCGGATGTATATTCCTTATGATCCTGCCCCACATTCCCGCCGGGGAAGAACCCTCCGGTAGTGCGTATCTTTTTCCGTGGCAATTGAGGAACGTTTTCTTTGGGGAAAATGGCGGCGATACGGGTTTTTTTGATCTGGCAATTGATTCCGGCGGCAATCTTTTATCGCAAAATTTCGATGGTTTCGATCCGCTTCCTTATACTGCTCCCCGGTTTATGCTGCCTTATGGCATCTGGGAGAATGAATTTACCGCCGCTATAGGGCTATTCCTTTTGCCAATGGCAGTTAGCAGGTACATTAGAGAGTACAGAGAATTTTTGAGAGATACCAGGGTGCTAAGGGCACGTAACCCGCTATTATGGCATCAAATTTTACATGGTTCAGAAAATAGAAATCAAGCGCTGGATGACAGGTGGGAAACTCAACAAAGGGAATTGAGGGAAAGAAGAGAAGATGTGATGAACCCGTGGCGGTAAACGGGCTATTATTCAAAATCTTCATAATTTCTTCACAAACGTGCCTTACAATAAATGGAGCATAGGGGGATTTTTATGAGAAAGAGTTTTGTATGTATTCTTGCCGTGGCTTTTTTGGCCGCGGGCTACGCGCAGGGGCAGGCTATTTCCGCCATTCAGGCCAGGGATATTGCCCTTATCATTACGGAGGGGGGTGTCGTAAGCAGCGTTGATCAGGTTTCCGACCCCGCTGTGGGCCTTGCCTTTCAGGTCGTGGTTACCAACAACAATGTACGGTACGAGGTTTTTATTAACGCCAGCACCGGGGACATATTCAGGCTTACCACCGCCCAAACGGCTGCCGCCCCGCCGCCCGCCGACGGATCCGGCAGGGCCATTACTTCGCAGGGCATAGATCTAACCGCGTTAGGCATCACACCCGCGCCGCCGCCGCATTGGTTTAGACTTACAAGGCCGAGAAACCCTCCTGTCTCCCGTGAGAACGCTGTTAAGATAGGTTATCTATTCCTTGCTTCCCGCGGCTTTCCCCATGCCAATTTCAGGCGGCATCAATTTTTTGCGGAACGTGATTATGGAAGATGGGCATGGCAGCTCTATTTTATGGACGGCTGGCGAGAAATAGAGTTGTACATCGATATGCACTCAGGCGAAGTCGTGATCTTCGATATTGACTGGTAAGAGGAGAGATTGTCATGAACAGAACTACAAAGCTTTTTGCGGGCGTATGCGCTCTGATTATTTTCGCCGCCGTAGCGGCCTACGGGCAGATGGTTTCCGCTCCCGCCGCGAGGGAACAGGCCCTTGCCATGACTGGCGGGGGAACGGTGGACAGCATGGAACTTGTTTCCGGCCCGGACGGCCCTGTGTACCGGTTCATAATCACAAACGCCGCCACCCGTTTCGAGGTGTCCGTGGATGCCAGCACCGGAAACGTAACCGGCCTTAGCTCCCTTGCGGCGCCCGCCCCCGGTGTTACGGCTGCCCCGCCGCCCGCCACGCCCGGCCCCGGTGTTATGGCTACCCCCACGCCCCGGCACGGCGGGACGGCGATGCCTCAAAATCCGCCGGTAAGCCGGGCCGCCGCCGTCGACATAGCGCGGGCTTACCTCGCTTCCCGTAACATCAGGGCGGATTTTAGAAGCGTGAAGATGGACTGGGAAAGGGGAAGATGGGTGTGGGAGGTAGAGTTCAGGGACGGCAGGACGGAGATAGAGTTTTACATTGACGTACACTCAGGCGAGATCGTGAAGTTCGAGATTGAACGATAGCCGCCCCCGCCGCGCGTGAGCATTCCCGCACAATGCCCGGCAGGGGAGGATATACGTTTTAAGAATCCCGCATGGGGAACCCGCTCCGGAGCCACGGTCTCCTACGCGGAAACACCATGCAAATGGCTTCTTAAAACGTATATCCTCCCCTGCCGGGCATTGTGCCGATGGCTCACGCGCGACGGGGCATTTCTGGGGGGCTCCGCAGAGCAGAACACCCGCGCAAAAAAAACCGCCGCCCCCTTGCGGAGGCGGCGGCGTTACAAATCCGTTAGGGAATTACCCCTAGGGCTTGATAATCCGAACCGGGCGGGTGCGGTTAGTCGTGGTGCCATCGCCAAGCATTCCGAAAGCGTTGTGCCCCCACGCCCACAGGTAGCCTTCGCTGTCAATTGCAAGGCTGAAACTGCCGCCCCCGATGGAAGTGTGCCATAGAGTGGTATCATCAAGGTCTTCATCCAATGATAGCGCCCTTGTTATCCTCACCGGGTAGTCACCTTGACCTCCTGTATTATCAAGGCGTCCCAACTGCCCATAGACATTGCTACCCCAAGTGAAAAGAGCCCCAGTAATATGCTGTATGGCAACGCCGTGGCTGGTGTTGTTCAAATCGATGGAAGAGAACTCCATCGGAGCGGTCACCCTTCCCGGTATATAGGAAGTTCCCGTCCGGCCAAGTCGCCCGTTTCCACTATTCCCCCAGGTAAACAGGCCACGGTTCTCTGCGCCGCCTCCGTCCCTAATACCAGCAGACCACTGGTTTCCCGCGGATACGCTGCTCCACCGCCATGCTGGATTCCCTACCGGCACGGGCACATTCGATCCATCGCTGGAGACACCGTTGGTAAGCTGGAACTGGGTGTTGTTGCCCCAGCCGTACAGCCTGCCGTCGGTTCTTAAAGCCAGGGCGTGATGCCAGCCTGCGGCAACGGAACCCCAGTCGTTTCCGGGCAGCCGCCGCAATTCAGTCACATGATCCCCTCTTTCGCCGCCAAGTCCCACCACATTGTAGTTGTTGCTTCCCATGGAATACAGGAATCTGCTGCTACCTTCTTGCCGAATGGCAAAGATGGTTGCGTGAGCCGCATGGATGGCTACCCAGCCGTTACGAGGATCCAACTGCCTCATCCGTCCATCCGAACCCGATCCGCCCAGGTTATCCGTCAAGCCAGTGCTTACATCCACAACCATGTTGGTAAGGTTACCGAAGCCAGTGTAGAATATTCTGCCAGTTCCCCAGATGGTTCCGTCCGACCTAAGCGCCACGGTGTGAGCCCACCCGCCGGACACGTATGTCCAGTAGTGGCCCGCAGGTAAGGGTGGATGCGCCACGCGCGTTGGTAGGTTCCTGTCGTAGGCGGCGGGGCGGTTATCTCCGGTAGGGTTGGGAAGAGAGGTTCGACTGTCGTGACCGAGTTGGCCGTGCTCGCCCCTGCCCCACGTGTACAGCTCGCCGCCGGAATTATCCGCCCTGTTCCTCCACGTTATCGCCATGGTGTGGTCTATGCCCACACGCACCATGGCCCAGTCGCCATGCTGCATATCACCTGTAGCCCTGACGTTAAAGGTAGCAGAGAGGTCTCCGCCGCCTAAAGTGTGGACATCGCTTGCGGCAACAGTTGCCCGCACCGTGATGAACTCCTCATCTTCAGGGTGAATTCCGTGCACAATAAGGCCGTTATCAGCGTCTATCCGTGTTCCAACGAAATTCCCCCCCGTAATTTCCCAGCTTACAATACCCTGCGGGGCATCATTCGCCGGGCTTTCAACACGAGCGTACAATTCATGCCTGCTTGCCCTTGGCACATTAACAAAGGTGGTTATGGCTGCGCCAGCGGCATCGGTTATCACTACCCCGGTTGCGGTCGGCGGGATGGTTACGGTGGTTCTTGCTGGCCCCGCAACGCCGTAATCCGGTGTTGCTACTACGGTAATTGTTCTTTCCGCTTCGTTAGAAAGTACGGTCAGAACACCGAAGGGGTTGATTATGCTCCCCGTCGTAGTCATGTGGGGGTTAGCAAGCGTGCCCTCTTCCAGCGTCCAAGTAAGATCGCCAATGTTGGGGTGGTTCGCGCCACTTATCGAAAAGTCCGGTGAATCCTGAAAGTTAAAGTACTCTCCCCTGCGGACAGTCTCCGCCAAGGGCATATTCAACACGTTCACCTCGGCCTCGCCGCGGACAGCGCGGATAATCACCGGCGTGGAAGGAACATCGTATTCCCGCAGCCGCGCGGTAATCTGAACATAGCCATCCGCATACTGCGCAAACGTCAGGATTGCCTCATTGCCGCCGTTTTCCTCGGTGAAGTGAGCAGCCTCTTCAAAAGTAGTAATAGGAGGGGGGGGGAAAAAGGGCCTGTTGGGGGGGGGGGCAGGCTCCACGACCCATTCAATACCCTGCCCCATCTGGCCAACTCCGGTAAGCTCAACGCTGAACGTGTGGGAGGGGGTATGGCCTTCTCCTGTTCTGATTACGTTCCCTGGAGGTATTTCGGTGATTGTTATAACAGCTACGTGCGGCCCGACTAGCGGCCTGCCGCATCCGGCAAAAAACACAATGCCAAGGGCCAATAACAGCGCCGCAGGCATCATCCATAGGTTGTTTCTCATAGTGTTCTCCTTAATTATGACATACTTGTTGTTCAATAAGAGTGTATGTTGCCCAACGAGCAACATTATAACCAAAAGATAGTGCAAAAAATACGTATTGTCAACAGTTTTTTGACACTTTCTTCTTGACACCAGCGCTGCCGTATGCGAAAATACGGACGGAGCTAACCGTACATTAACGGCAGAAACCCGCGAAAACTTTATACCAGGAGGGGTAGCACACATGGCGCGCATCACATTTCGCTCTGCGGGCCCCGGCGACATTCCGCTGATACTGCGGTTTATCCGGGACCTTGCCAGATACGAAAAACTGGAACACGAGGTTGTTGCCACAGAAGAACTGCTTTGCCAGTGGCTGTTTGAAAAAAACGCCGCGGAGGTGATTTTTGCCGTGGTTGACGGCACGGAGGCCGGCTTTGCGTTGTTTTTTTCCACGTACTCTACCTTCCTTGGGCGCGCGGGTATGTTTCTGGAGGATTTGTTTGTCTCGCCCGAATACCGCAGAACCGGCATCGGCAAGGCGCTGTTCTGTGAGCTTGCGCGGCTGTCCGTAGAGCGGGGCTACGGCCGCTTGGAGTGGCGCTGCCTTGACTGGAACACCCCAAGTATCGACTTCTACCTGTCGCTTGGCGCGAAGCCAAAGAGCGAGTGGACAGAATACCGCATAGCCGGCGGCGCGTTGAGTAAACTGGCCGGGATGGCAAGAGAAAACGCAACAAACTCGAAATCTTCATAATTTCTTCACATTTGTGGTGTAGAATACAGGTATAAACGGAGTATCTACGGAGGATAAAAACGATGAAGAAAATGGTAACACTGGCTTTGGTAGCCGCTCTCGCGGCCGGATTCTCGGCGGCGGCGTTCGCTCAGGATGCCTTCCCGGGCGGCGGACAGGGTTTTGGCCCAGGGCAGGGCTTTGGCGGCGGCGGTTGGGGCGGCCGTGGCGGCGGCGGGATGATGTGGCGCTTTATGCTGGACGAGGACGGCAGCGTCCTTAGCCGGGAAGCGTTTGCCGGGCGGCTGGATCAGGCGGTCGGGATTGGGCTTATTGCCGAATGGGAAAGGGACAGAATGCTGGCGGCATTTGACTGGCGCCAGTCACGCATGGCTCAGGACGATGCTGGCCCCGGCGTGGCTCCCGGCTCGTTTGGCTTTTGCTGTGACGGCTTCGGCGCGGGCTTTGGCCGGGGCCGTCGTGGCGGCGGCGGTGGCCCACGAGGGGGCCGCTGGTAGGCCAGCGCTTCATTCCGGGCCCGGCGGCATATGCCGGATCAGAACCCGCTCCATCTCCGCGGCGGCGGCGGAACCGTAGGCCCTGTCTTCCGGGCAAAGATCGATTTCCTTGTCAAAGACAATCCCTTCGCCCGGCCTTCCCAGAATGATGATCCTCCCGCCCATGTAAAGCGCCTCGCGGGGGTCGTGGGTTACGGCGACAAGAAGGCGGTTTTCCCGCCCGTTGAGGGACAGGCAAAGATCCATCAGCCGTATTCTTAGGGGAATGTCAAGGGACTGGAACGGCTCGTCCATGAAAAGCGCCCCGGCGGGCCACGCGAAGGCTCTGGCCAGGGAAACACGCTGGGCCTGCCCGCCGGAAATTTCGCCGGGGTATGCGTCCTTCTTTTCGTCCAGAAAAACCAGCGAAAGAAAATGCCTGGCCCTTGCTTTGGCTTCATTCTTGCCGAAATCTTTTTCAAGAGGAAGGGCGATGTTGTCCACGACCGTAAGCCAAGGAAGAAGGCGGCTTTCCTGAAACATGAAGGCCGTCTTGCCCGGCGTTTCCCCCCCGGAAAACCGTATCCGCCCGGCTTGGGGTTTCAAAAGCCCCCCAAGGAGCTTTAAAAGCGTGGTTTTCCCGCACCCGGACGGGCCAAGGATAACCAAAGGCCGCCCGTCCCCGCCGCCGCTCAGTTCGGCGCTGAAACGGTCAAACAGGGGAAGGCCGGTATACCCGAAAGAAAGCCCGCTGACGCTGATGTTCATCCCGCGCCGCCCCTTGTTCCGCCCGCTCTGCCGGCCTTGGGCCCTAGCGTAAGGGCCAGGGAAAGAATGCCTTGGCAAAAGGCGGCGGCGAACACTGTCGCCATAGTCCACGCAAAAAGTTCGGGCGCTTGAAGATGGGCCCTTGCCTGCTGCATTCCCGCGCCAAGGCTTCTTAGGGGTTGAACCAGCACTTCAGCCGCCACCACCACTTTCCAGCACAGGGACAGCGAACTTCGCAGGCCCCCAAGAATGAAGGGAGCGATTGAAGGAACATAAAGGTATTTCAGGGTTTCCCGGCGGCTCATTCTAAACGCAGCGAAAAGTTCCTTTAACTTGGGGTCGGCGCTTTTTACGCCTTCGATAGTTGTGGCGGCCATCACCGGAAAAATCATCAAAAAGGCCGTGAAAACCGGAGTTCGGCCTGACCCAAGAAAAAGAAAGGCGATAAGGATAACCGATATTACCGGAGTCGCCGAGACCACGGAAAAGAGGGGCTTTAGAAACGAATGCAGCCGCCTGTCCAGCCCTGCCGCTATGCCCGCGGCGATTCCCAGGGGAACGGCGATGGCGATACTCCCCAGCACCCGCAGAAAGCTGTGCCAAAGGGCGGCGTGAAAGCGGGGGGTCTGAACCAGAGCGGCAAAGCTAAAGATAACGGGCAGGGGGCCGGGCAGAATAAGCCCCGCTCCGTATACCCGCGAGGCGAGTTCCCAGACAAGCAGCAGGAACACGGCCCCCGCCAGCGCCCACAGCGCCTGTCCTTTCAAGGCTCTAGTCGTCCCGTGTCCAGTAAAACCCGTCGTCCGGCAGAGCGCCGCCTATGGAAACCGGCGTATTCTCCAGAAACGCCCTGAACAGCGATTCCATAGAGGCCCGCCCCTCGACAGCCGGGATAAACGTATAGTTGCTATGGGGGATCGCGGCGGCGGCGACAGAGGCGCTCAGGCCCAGATCGTGCCGCTGGACCAAAGTCCCGGCTTCGGCGGGGTTGGCCTTGACCCATTCGATAGAATCCCTTACGGCGTTCAGTATCGCGTCCACCGCTGCGGGATTGGCGGCAGCAAAGGCCCCGTCTACCACAAGAACCGTCATGGGATAATTCCCCTCGCCGCCAGCCCTGACCCATTCTTCCTGAATGTCCACGACCGCCCTTAAATCCGGCCTGCCAGCGCGGGCCATGGTGGCGAACGGTTCGGGAAGCAGGGCGATAGAAACCCTGCCGGCGATAAGGGACAGGGCGATTTCGGGAAGGGCAAGGGCAAAGCCCAGGGTTACATCCCGATCCGGCTCAATGCCGTTGGCGATGAGGATTTTGCGGAACACATACTCCGGCGTACCCCCCTGTCCCGCCACTTCCACAGTCCTGCCCCTAAGGTCTTCCAGACTTTGCACGCTGGGGTCAGAGCTTAGAAGGCTTAACATTCCCGTGCCGATAATCGCCGCGGCCTGCACATCCCTGCCCAGCGACCTGATTCTGGCGGCCATGTTGGCGGGCAGTATGCCTACCTGCGCCTGCCCAGAAAGGAAGCGGGCGGCCATAAGGTCGGGGCCGGCGAGGGCCTGCATCTGCACGGCAAAGCCGGGGATTTCCGGCGGCTCTTCAAAGAGGCGTATCATCCCCACGCCCGAAGGCCCCCTAATCGCGTATATCGTTAGCGGCTGCCCGTCATGCTCCGGCGCTCCCCGCGCGTGAAGAAGACCGGGGAGGCAAAGGGCCAGCAAAAGCGGAAGCAAGATTTTTATTTGTCGTGTTTTCATGGGCTAATAATAAAACATTCGCGGCGTTTTTTGAAGCCCGCGCGGGGCCGAACTTAAGGCAGGAGCCCCACCGCCGCTTCAAGGTAGGGGGCGGGGCTCCTGCGCGCCCGCTCTCCCCACACTCCGGCGTGGGCGTTTTGGGCCAGAAACGTCCATAGCTGCATAGCCGGCACTGTTCTTCCCGTGGCGTACAGAGCGGCGGAAAAATAAAAGGCTGTTCTAAAGTATTCTGTTTCTTCCATAAAGTCCACAAGCGCCGGCCTTGAAAGAACCCGCTCCATAAGATCGTCCAGCGTGGTAAAGGCAAAGTCAAACTGACGGCGTATAACATAGTCAATAAGCACGGTGTTCTGGATTAAGAAGGCAAACATAAGATGGTCAACCGCCGTAATGTCCCGGCTTGTCGCGTGCAGAAAAAAGCCCAAAAGCCGGTGCGCCCTTTCGGTAACCATATTGTTGTGCCGGTACAGTTCAAGAAAACGGTACGCCCCTTCGGTTTCCAATAGCCTTGCCATAGCGGCCCGAAGATGAACCATTGTCCAAAGATCGTCTCTGGGAAGGCCGGAGGGCCCGGCCCCCGTGATAATCTCGTTCGCCAGCCTTTCCATTTCCGGGTAATCCTGACGCATCCTGTGGATGTCGGTCATTCGATAGAGAATTTCCGTGTCAAATCCCGGTGTTTCAAGAAGCGCCCGGTACTCCCACGCCCGCTCGTACTGGCGAAGGGCCAAAAGGAGTTCCCCCTCGGCCATGAAAGCCTCGCCCATCCAGAACTCCGCCTCGGGAAAGCCTTTCAGGCGGTCGATTTCTTCCAGCGCGCGAGTGGCGGATCCGCCAACAGCCGTTCTTGGAACACGGTGAAAAAGGTAGGCAAGGGCGGCGGCGGCGGCGGTTTCGTTGCGGAACGCGATATATTGCTCAATGAAATACAGGGAATCTCCCAAAAGCCTGGCCTCGGGGGTGGAAAGAAGGCGGATAAGGTCTTCTTCCATCCGGGTAAACTGGGCGTGGCGGCCCCGGCGGGCATCCTCGAAGGCGATAAGGGCGTTCCCATAAGCGCCGCTTCGCAACAGGAGTTTGCCTTCTTCCAGCCTGTACCACCACGGCCGTCCGGTCTGCCACTGCCCCCACGACAGCCCCGAAGCGAGCAGTATCAGAATACATCCACAGGTAACAATTTTCATATCCTGTTCAATTCCTCTTCAAAGGCGGCGTCCGCCTGATTTAACTCTACGCTCCGGATCATCTGCCCTTTACGGAAGATGAGCGCTTTGTCGCCCGCCCCGGTAATGCCGATGTCCGCGTGGCGGGCTTCGCCGGGGCCGTTAACGGCGCAGCCCATTATCGCCACGGTAACGTTTTTGCCCAAGGCGTAAAGCCTGTCCTGCCAGCGCCCGGTAAAGGCGTGGGTATCAAAGCCGCTGCGTCCGCACAGCGGGCAGGAAATAACGCGGACTCCCGGGGAGCCCAGGAGCCTACTCCCCTGCCCTTCACCGCCAGCTACACCAGCGGCGGCCATAAGGATTTCCCGCCCGGCGATTATCTCGTTTTCCATGGTGTCCGAAAGGGACACCCGGATGGTATCGCCGATGCCTTCGCCCAAAAGAACCATCAGGGCCGCCGTATTCCGCGCCACCCCCGCGATAAGGGGCCCGGCCTCGGTTACCCCCACGTGCAGGGGAGCGTCGCTTTGGGCGGCGAACATCCGGTTCGCCTTTATAGTATCGGCAACCGAGGATGCCTTTATTGAGACTAGATAATCCTTAAAACCAAACTCGTCAAAAAAGGCGGTTTCCCGCTCCGCCGCCAGCACCAGCGCCTGCGCCGTTTCAAGCGCGCCTTCGTCCACGCGCAGGCGCAGGTCTAGAGGCAGGCTTCCGCCGTTAACGCCAATGCGGATGGGGCGTGAAAGAGAAGCGGCTTTTTCCAGCACGGCCCTGACCTTATCCTTGCCGCCAATATTGCCGGGGTTTATCCGTATCTTCGCTATGGGAAAATCGAGGCAGCGCAGGGCGATAGTGTAGTCAAAGTGAATGTCAGCCACCAGGGGCATGGACACCCGGCGGGCTAGTTCGCCAAGGGTTTCGGCGGCGGCGATATCGGGGACGGCGAACCGAAGCACGGCGCAGCCCATCTTTTTCAGGCGCTGGATACGGGCCGCAAGATCATTCGCCGCCCGTCCCCCTAGGTCAGAAAAAGAAAGGCGGCTTTTCCACATGGTCTGAGCGACCACCGGAAAACCGCCTCCGAGGAACACAGGCTCGACATGATCGAAGCCGCCGATTTTGACGCTTCGTGAAATTCGCCCCGGTTTCATTCCAATCCAGTAAACGTATTACTGAATAATCGTAATTACCATCGCGAAAAGGCCAATTGTTTCGGCAATGCCGACAACCATTAGATAGTTACCGAAGCCCTGACCCGTTTCCGCATAAGCGTCGGCGGCGGCGGCGGCGCACTTGGCCTGTGTATAGGCAACGATGGCGATACAAAGACCCGTGCCCACGCCCAAAATGAAAAGCCGTTCCGGGCTAAGGGTGGGCGTAATAAGCAGCATCGTAAGAAATCCGTATATAACGTTCGTTATACAAGTAGCCGCAAACACCAGCAAAATGAAAGGCGCGGGCCGCTTTTGAATATAACATTTTTTCCACGCGCCAATAACGGTAGGCCCGTTAGCGACCATCCCTATCGCAGCTCCAATCGAGGCAAGTACAAAACTGGCTGCAATTCCAATTTCGCCCAAATTCAAACTTCCTTCCATGTTAGTGACTCCTTATCACAGCTTGTTCTTTTGCTTGAGCGCAAAAGGATTATATGCGTAACCGGACCATTCCATCTCTAGATGATTGCCGGCATACTCCAAAAGATTCAGGCGCACCCCGTGGACTATTACCGACAGGGAGGCCAATGCCAAGTTAAGGGCATGACCGAAAACGACAAGCACGACGGCAAGAGCCATCCGCACGACAAACATGAGGCCGAAAGCGCCCAAGCCCTCCGCGGGGAACGCCATCTGGTTAAATGTTAACCCTATCATGGCCCCGGCCAGTCCCACCGCGAAAAGGCGTATATAACTGATGATATCGGCAAAACAGCTTACCGTCTTCAAAAATAACGGAAACAGGCCGGCAAAGCTCTTTCCCACGTTTACCAGAAAATTGCCGCCATGCTGCTCGGAAAAAACAAGGACAAGGGCCAGCCCCGCCCCCAACAGCCACGGGGCGAAATCCGGAAACGCCACCCCAAGCAGCATGGTCAAGACAAGGAAGTACAGGCCAAGCATAAACAGAAGCCAGCCCACCTGAGCCACCGCCGCGAGCGACGGCAAAAGCCTGAGTATCCTTTTGCCACGGGCCAACACCAATTGCGTTATCGCGATGGTAAAACAGAGAAACATAATCGACCAGCGGGTCTTGTATTCGTCCGCCGGCACTTCGGCGGGAAGCCGGAACACGTTCTGCAAAAACAGCGGAAACTCCACCATAGGCCCGACATTGTTGAAGGGCGGAAGTATCAGCGCGCTTAGAAAAAGCGGAAGGTGATTATGGGGAATCATGAACCACGAACCGGTTATCGTCCCCCACACTATGGTGGTAGAAGAAAGAAGCAATAGCAACTTCGCCACATCCGGGAATACGCCGTTTTTCTTTTTCATGACAAAGCCCAGCGCCAAGGCGGCTCCCATAATCAGCGCGCCGTAGGCCGCGTCCCCAAGGATCATGGCAAAGAAAACGCTGAAGAAAAGCAAATACGAAGGGCTTATGTCAAACTCCCGGTAGCCGGGAACCGTTCCCAAGAAAGAAAGCAGGGGCTGAAGAGTCCGCGCCACCGGCCCATTCCTAAGCAGGGTCGGGGGGTTGTCGGACGGGGACGGGTCGTCCCACACCAGCGCCCAGCCGTTTTCCCCGGCTGTCTGCCGCAGTAAATCAATCTTATCGCCGGGAATAAAGCCGGAAAGCCATGAAACGGTAGACTGCGCGGGCGCATCCTCCAGCGTCCCCATGCCTTCGCTCGCGGTCTGGAACTCAATCTGGGCCAGCACGGCTTCCAGTTCCTGTTCAAGCGCGTCCTTGCGAAACGAAAGCGCGATAAACTGGCTGTCCAAACGGGCAAGCTCGCCACGGACACCAGCCAAAAGGCCGTCAATCTCGGAGAAGGACTGTTTGCCCGCCTCGACCGGGGTTTCGCCGGGAACTTCCCCGCCGGGAACAACAACGTACACAATCGCCTTGGTTTTGGCTATGGCGATGTACGGAATACCGGCGGGCAGGGATTTAAGGGCCTTTGGGGTAAGCTCGTACAGGTAAAGGTCAACGCCGTTTTCTTTCAAAAACTGAATATCCCGCGGGTCAAAATCGCCCCAGCCCTTTATCCTGGCCTGCTCACGGGAAAGAACGCTTACCTTTTCCTGCAAGGATTTCCGCTTGTCCTCCATGTTCAATATGTGGCGGAAAAACTCAACACGTTTGCCGTCAGGGGCGTCAAGCGCCTCGGCTGAAAAGGGAACCCCTTCGGAATTGATAAAATCGGTGGAACGCTTGTGGTCGGCCGGGATACCCTGTCCGGGCGCGCGTTTTTGGGCTTTCGCCTTGGCGGCGTACAACTGTAAAAGCCCAATGGCGCTTTCAATCCCCGCCTTCCGGTTCAAAAGCTGCGCCAAGGTATCGGACGAGACATTCTTTTTTTCAAGGTGAAGCACCCCGGTTTCCCGAAGTTTTTTAAGCGATATTTCCCGGTATTTGTCCATCACCACCAAGGAAACTTTTTTCATGGGTACTATCATGCTGTCGCACCTCTTTGGGCAGGTTTTACCAGGTTCCGTTTGGCTATTTTGCCCCGGACTACCGCGGCGGTCTGCTGATCGCCCAAGTACACCTGTATCTTCTTGATATTTCCCTTTGTTTCCGGAATCTTTATCTTCTCGAAAAGGTTTACCCGCTGGGTAGTAACACGCAGTTCGTGGCTCAGGCGGCGGCGCTGTTCCTCGACAACTTGGGCTTCAAGGTCAAGAAGGAAGACCGCTTTCAGCCGTTCCACCGCCATATCGAGCCAAAGGGGCATTCCCACAAGATCGTAAAGGGATACCTCAAACTCAGCGCCCTTAAAAATGGGGATGCTTACGCCTGCGATATTGCCATGCCCTGTCTTTACCTCGGTAATTTTGAGAATACCGGGCGTAAAAATCCCCTTCTCCCCGAAAACAGCGATCCACGACTTGAACGTTTCGTTAAGGCGCTTTTTCTCGTCCATAAGTTCCTGAATGCGTATCTCCGTTGTCCGTATCTCCGCCTGAAGTTGCTGTTTTTTGAGTATCAGGGTAGGCAGATACCGTTTATACATCTTTAGGGAATCTTTCTGTTTTTTCAGCTCGTTTTTGGTGAGCTTGATTTTCGCCATCGCCTAAGCCTTCCCTAATCTTTTTTCGGCCAGAATTTGGATGTCAGTTCCGTCCGCAGCCCGGTTTCTTCAGGGCTAAAACAGGCGGAAAGAATTTCCCAGCCCAAATCCAGAGCGCGTTCCAGAGGAATATTTACCGAAAGATCCATCATCTGTTTTTCAAACAAATCCCCGTATTTAAGAAGCTTTTCGTCCCACGATGTCATGATAAAGCCCATCGACTTTTTCTCCAGCGTGTCTTTGAAAGAGGAGTAAAGCTTGATCATGCCGTCCATAAGGGCCCGGTGATCCTCCCGTGTTTTGCCGTTGACCATCTGTTTAAGGCGGGAAAGGGAGCCAAACGGCTCGATGCGCTTGTTTTTAAGGTAATACTGCCCCTCGGTGATGTAGCCGGTGTTGTCCGGCACAGGATGCGTTACGTCGTCGCCGGGCATGGTTGTTACGCCCAATACGGTGATGGAACCGGCGCTTTCAAAGTCAACGGCCTTCTCGTAACGGCTGGCAAGCTGGCTGTAAAGGTCGCCGGGATACCCCCGGTTACTGGGAACCTGCTCCTGTATGATCGAGATTTCCTTCATGGCGTCGGCGAAATTGGTCATGTCGGTCAAAAGCACCAGTACGTCCTTGCCTTTAAGGGCGAACTGCTCGGCCACGGCAAGGGACATATCGGGAATCATAAGACATTCGACCGTGGGGTCGCTCGCGGTGTGAACAAACATTACGGTGCGGCTTAACGCCCCACCCTCTTCAAGCGTGTCCTTGAAGTAAAGGTAGTCGTCGTATTTAAGGCCCATGCCGCCAAGGACAATGACGTCAACTTCGGCCTGCATGGCGATACGGGCAAGGAGTTCGTTGTACGGCTCGCCGGAAACCGAGAAAATCGGCAGCTTCTGGGAAACAACAAGCGTGTTGAACAGGTCGATCATCGGGATGCCGGTGCGGATCATGTTACGGGGGATGATGCGCTGAGACGGGTTTACCGAGGGCCCGCCTATGGGGATCATGTTGTCTTTAAGCGAAGGCCCCTTGTCCCTTGGCTCGCCTGAACCGGTAAAAACCCGGCCCATGAGGTTTTCCGAAAAGGAGACCTGCATTTGGCGGCCCAAAAAGCGCACCGTGTCGCCTGTGGAAATACCCCGGCCCCCGGCAAAAACTTGCAGGGAAACAATGTCGTTTTCAAGACGGTTTACTTCGGCGAGGGAGGTTCCGAATACCGTGTCAACCTCCGCCAGATCTCCGTAGCGGATTCCGTCGGCCCTGACCGTAATAACGCTTCCGGTAATTGATTCTATCTTGCTGTATACCTTTTTCATTATAACCTAACCTTACGCCAATAGTTTTTCGGCCGTGTTGTCCAGCCCGCCGGATATTTCCGCAATCATGGAATGAATCTCTTTTTCGAGGGAAACAAAGCGCTCGCCCTGCCACTCTGAGCCGTTAAAGTCAAGGAACTTCTGCCTGAGCCGGTTAAACCACGCGCGGGCCTCGTTTTTGTCCTCGAAAGAGAACTTCGAGCCCAGCACCTTGATAAGCACCCTAAAGACATAGGTCTGCCGCTCCGGTTTTACGGCGGCGTCTACCGGGTCGAAAGAGTTCTGCTGGAAGTACACAGCGTCAATCAAATCGCCTTTAAGGTAGATGATGTAGTCGTCAATGCTGGTTCCTTCCTCGCCTACTACCTTCATCATCTGCTCGACCTCGCTGCCCCGGCGCATAAAGCCGTGGGCGTAGGAGACCGTTTCTGACGGGATAATTCCCGTGTACTTCGACCACGAATCCATCGGGTGAATGGCGGGAAACTTGCGGGCGTCCGATCGCTCGCGGGAAAGGCCGTGGAAGGCCCCGACCACTTTCAGCGTTGCCTGCGTTACCGGCTCCTCGAAGTTGCCGCCGGCGGGGCTGACCGTGCCGCCAATCGTAACCGAACCCAGCGAGCCGTCCCGCAGCCGCACGATACCGGCCCGCTCGTAGAAACTGGCGATGGTGGATTCAAGGTAGGCCGGGAATGCTTCTTCGCCGGGGATTTCTTCAAGGCGGCCCGACATTTCGCGCATGGCCTGCGCCCAGCGGCTGGTAGAGTCCGCCAGCAACAGGACGTTAAGGCCCATCTGCCGGTAGTACTCGGCCAGAGTCGCGGCGGTGTATACGGACGCTTCCCGCGCCGCTACGGGCATGGACGAGGTATTGCAGATTATTATCGTGCGTTCCATAAGGGAGCGCCCGGTTCTTTCGTCTATCAATTCGGGGAATTCTTTGAGCGTCTCGACAACCTCGCCCGCCCGCTCGCCGCAGGCCGCCACGATAACAACGTCCACGTCGGCGAAGCGGCTGGTGATCTGCTGTAGAACCGTCTTTCCGGCTCCGAAGGGGCCGGGGATGCAGTAAGTTCCGCCGCGGGCCACGGGGAAAAAGGTGTCGATAAGGCGCACCCGTGTTACCATTGGGTCTTTCGGCTTTAGGCGCTCTTCGTAGCAGTCTATGGCCCGCTTGACAGGCCAGCGGAACGACAGCGTAACCGGAACGGCGTTGCCTTTCTCGTCCTTTAGCGTGGCGATGGTGTCTTTAAGCTTGTAGGAACCGGCGGGGGCGACGGAAGCCACCGTGTAGTTCCCGTAAAGGTTAAACGGAACCATGATCCGGTGGGTAAACGAGCCCTCCGGAACCGTGCCGAGGGTATCGGCCCTTTCGACGCTGTCTCCTTCCTTTACGGCGGGGGTAAACGCCCACTCCTTGTCGGCGGACAGGGGGGCAAGGTACACTCCCCTTTCCAGAAAGAAGCCTGTCTTTTCCGCCAACTGCGGCAGAGGGTTTTGAAGGCCGTCGTACACCTGCCCCAAAAGCCCCGGCCCCAGTTCTACCGCAAGCATGTCGCCTGAGTATTCGACCTCGTCGCCAACGGTAATTCCCTTGGTGATTTCAAAGACCTGAAGCTGGGACACGTCCCCTCTTACCCGGATGACTTCACTTTTGAGCCGCTTGTCGGCGACTTTAACAAAACCCACTTCGTTCATGGAAACAGCGCCGTCAAAGCGAACGCTGACCATATTGCCGTTTACGGCAAGCACAGTACCTTTTGTTCCGATCATTTCGGTTCTCCCAGAATGGCGGCGTATAGCCCCTTGTATTCGGTATATCCTTCTTCGGTATTGAAAGCCATTCTCCGCTCCATTAGAAGAAGTTTAAGTAAGTAAGCGTAAATGGCGCTTTCGCTGAAGCTGTCAAGGCCCTGAAAGCCCTCTATGGCGTCCCATCTGGCTTTGTCCAGATAGAGTTCGGCCTCCAACGGCGATTCAAAGGCGAGGGCGGCCCTCGCGGCGACGGCGGCGTCATAGGGATAGTCCGGAACTTCCGCCTGAAAGCCCCCTTCCCGCTTGAGCTTTTTCGCCCGGTTTTTGGCGAGGTTAAGGCGCAGCGTCCTTTCCCACTCCTTCCACTTGCTAACCACGCTGGAAGAAGCGGGAGCGGCGGGGCAGGTTTCGCCGGGTTCATCGGGCAGGGCCGACTGCGCCGGGCATATGTCCAGCGTACAGTGATCCAGCACGGCGGCGGCGGAAGAATCCATGTGTTCCCCGGCGAGCTTTTTAAAAGCACCGGAACTCATTGGAACATTCTGCCCGTAAATCAGATAGGGAAGCTGCGCCGCAAGATAATAGTAGGAACCCACCATTAATTTCCTTTATCCGTATGTTGTAATATCCCGGCAAGGCGGGGGTTAAGGTATGTCGAAAGAAGCTGCGCTACGGACTCAGCGGAAAAGTCGTAGTACGCCGATCCGTCCTTGTCGGAAATCCGGAACCCGGCCCCAAGATTGCGGACGGGTTTGAGTTCCACGCCCTTTTTAAGTTCAGCGGCCAGCTTGCCATCGAACCATGACTGGAGTTTTTGAAGGTCGCCTTCCGGCAGAAGCACATCCAAGGTGTCGCTTCCGGCTTTTGAGGCCCAGATTTTCAGGATTTCCGGCAGGGCGGCCTTAAGCGTGTCTTCCCCGTAGGCGGCGGTGGCGGCTTGAGCTACGATCTTATCCAGAAGGGCCTGAATCTCGCCCTTGAAGGCCAGAATAAGGTTGCGGGAAGCCTGTTCCAGCGCGGCGATCCCGGCCTTTTCGGAGCGATCGGCGTCGGCCTTGCCCCGGCTTACAATACCGGCCGCTTCTTTCTGGGCGGCGGCTACAATCCGGGCGGCTTCGGCTTCGGCTTCGGCCTTTAGCTTAGCGGCTTCGGCGGAGGCGGATTCAATTCCGTCCTTTTTTATTTTGTCGAGTAGTTCTTGCAACTGGATTTCCATATGTTCCTCTTATTTCCACACGTTTCTGTTCAAGATGATTTATGTTCCGTAATTCCATTATATAAAAAAAATAAAATCTACGCAAGGCCCCCCCGCCGTGCGTGAGCGTGAGCATTTCCGCGTAAAGCTCCGGCAGGGGAGGATATACGGTTTAAGAATCCCGCCCAAGGAACACGGCTACGGAGCCTCGGTCTCCTTCGCCTAAGAATTTGGGCAAATGGCTTCTTAAACCGTATATCCTCCCC
>Ga0123355_10001045_pt1 | contig 38368 bp, 36 predicted proteins | sample TergutEmb28metaG_3_FD_89872 | JGI IMG/M metagenome (GOLD analysis project Ga0123355, IMG submission 89872) | Embiratermes neotenicus P1 segment gut microbial communities from Petit-Saut dam, French Guiana - Emb289 P1 | ecosystem: Host-associated > Arthropoda: Insects > Digestive system > Gut ...
GCGAGAAGCTGGGTGCCAGGCTGGTGCGAGTGGTGGTTTTGCCTGAATGGAACGACTTGTACAAGGAGGGGCAAAGGTTTAGTAATATTTATGAAATCAGCATATAAACGGATTGGGAGTTGGAGTTCAAAATGGGTTCAGAAACATCACGAAATATATCGCGCCGCATTGAGCAGGCGTTAGGCGTGCCAGCTTTAACTGATAAACTAGCAAACGAATTATCACCCTCTGATTTCAATTCGTTACTTACTGAAATATTTTCATTAAGAGCTGATAATATTTCGCCTACTGAAATGCTAAAGCTATATGCACAAAATCATTATGCCAAGCCTGCCGCATGCAATGCCGCCCAATACCGCAGATTAGAAGCAGATATGTTGTGTGCTGCCGAAGCGAATGGCATACATAGTTTAATACTATCTCCTGCTTCTCTTTTTGGTTGTTGTTCAGCCTTTGGCGCTGTCAGCCAAAATAAAGTGATTTCTGCAACGCGTAATCTTGAAATATTATCGGATGCGACAAATATGTTAGCTTTATACGTTGCGGCAGAAATTAAAAAGGGCACATTGTCACACGCCGAAAAGCCAATACACTTTTGTACTACTCATAGGCATATTCGATACTATGCTGAGCTAAGTTCGCAGATGCTGCCGCACTTTGGTATTTTTACAATGGTGAGTGCCGGAAAAAGTCGCAGTTCTTATGAATTTGAAATAGAGGCTCTGTTGTTCCAGCTTCATTTTTATCTTGATTACTGGCAGAAAAGATACAGTTCAACGTTGTCTGTTTCATTTAATCGCAGAGCAGGTTATAAGGATTCAGACGGGTTTTTTAATCGTGTTATCAACGCGGTAAAAAACGCCTTTTCAAATATAGAAATTTTAATTAACGAGCAGGAAAATAACACAGTTTATTATAAAGGCTTACAAGCTACAATAAACGCTCATGTCGAAGGAACTATTTTAGAGATAGGTGACATAGGTTTTACAGACTGGACGCAAAAACTGTTAAATAGCACAAGTGAACGCTTGTTGATTAGCGCAATGGCTCTTGATAGGCAGATGTTATTAAGATTGTTAATCAAATAGCGCTTCCAGATTAACAACCGAAGACGCCCAAGAAATATCGGCATTCACATCGTGGGTTGTCATCAACACCGTGCCTTCAAATTCTTCCAATGCATGCATTAGAACTTCTTTGGAGTAAACGTCTAAATGGTTGGTTGGCTCGTCCAGGATAATTACATTTACAGGGTTCATCATGGCTAGGCACAGGCGCAGCTTTGTCATCTCTCCGCCTGATAGCGAGCGTACGCGGTTAAAGAAGTGTATGTCGCTTAACCCACAGGAAAGCAGCGCGGATTGCAATTCCTTCTGCGGTTTGTCAGGGTAATAGAGTTTTGCGAACTGGATAACCATCATGTCGTTGTATTTTGCCTTCTTGGGTTTTTTTACTTCGGTTCCGTCTATTTTATAGAAGCGCACGCTTTCCTTTAGAACATCGCTGGCTGCAAAATTATTCTCGTAATCTTCTTCCTGTTTTAAAAATACAGTTTCGAGATATTCACCAAATTCGATACTCCCGGACAATATCGGAATATCTCCATAAATGGACTTTAGCAAAGTAGTCTTGCCCACACCGTTAAAGCCTTTGAATACGATTTTGTCGCCTTTTTCCACGCTAAAAGAAATTGGCGGGAGTATCGGAGTTCCGTTATATCCTACCTCTACAGCGTTTAGCGACATGATTTTTTTCGATGCGCCTTTCATGTGCTTAAATGCGAATTTTGGCTTAATTATTTCGTCGGGTTTTTCGATTCTTTTTAGATTTTCCAGCATCTTTTTAAGCCATGTGCCCTTGGTTTTACCTTCTCCGCCTTCGTTGGCGAATAGGAATTTTTGTACATATTCCTCGGCTCTTTCTATATATTTTGTCTGTGCGGTATGTTGCTGAAACTGCACAGCCTCCAGCCTTTCCTTTTCTTTTACATAGAAGTCATAATTGCCGGTGTACACTTTGAATACACGGTTTGCGATTTCCACAGTTTTGTTGCAGATTTTATTAAGAAAAGCCTTATCGTGCGAAATGACGATAAATGCGTATTTTAAGCGGCATAAATAATCGCCAAGCCAGTTGATATAGGCGGTGTCCAAGAAGTTGGTGGGTTCGTCCAGTATTAAAATATCGTTATCGGTTAGCAGTAGTTTTGCAAGAATCAACTTTGTTTTCATGCCGCCTGATAGTTGCGGTATGGTTTTGGTACGGTCGTCGTCGGAAAAGCCTAGGCCGGACAGCACATTGTCGATTTTTTTATCTATTTGATAGAATTCCTTTTCCATGAGTGTATCTAAAATTCTTTGGGCGTGGTTTAATGCTTTTGTTTGCCGTTCTTCTATCATGTTTGGCATTTGCTCGTATATTTCTGCCATCTTGCGGTCGAGTTCGTACAATGGGGCAAATGCAGAGTTTAGATATTCGTAAACAGTGCAAGTTGCGTCTATTTCTACATGTTGGTCTAGGTAGCCAATGTTTAGGTTTGGGTCTTTGTCGATGGTGTAGGCATCGGGAACACATTCGCCTATTAGTATTTTAAGAAATGTTGATTTACCGCAGCCGTTGGGGCCTACCAGGCCAATATGGTCGCTTGATTGCACCATAAGTTCCGTATCGTTAAACAGGCTTTTATCGGCGAAAGCGTGGGTTAAGTTTTTTATATCAAATATTCGCATTGGAATTGCTCCTTATATTTTAGATTTTTGCAACAAAAAAACGGACAGCCATACAGCTATCCGTTTGAATTCTAAAACATGTCTTCAGACGCAGCTATAATGGCAAAAATGGGCATAGTTATCCCGTATAGCTGCAAATGTGAATGCAGAAACCCGTGTGCATCTTACGATTGTACTTAAAAATACATTGGGTATTTGTTTTGCCATTATGTTCACCTCCGATTGGTTTGTTTCTGGTGGCATGGTATTACAATAAACAGTGGTTGTCAAATATTCTTTATGCGTGTAATCGGTGGATAATTTTCTAAAGAAAAAATCCTTCCAACACCACTCTATAAGCGGCTTGGAGCACCTTTGTCAAAAAAAACAAAATAGTAAAGATTATTGACTAATAAATTTTTCGCGTAAAACAAATTAACCAATATAGAGATTTTATGCTTTACTTCAAGCGTAAGCTGTGATATTTTAACCGGAATATCTACGGCGCATAAGCCGGTAGAAGAAAGTTTGTAGCATATTACACTAGCTAAGGATGTGTTCTTATGCGGGATATATTTAAGCAAGTTTTATCAAATCTAGCCGTATTCACTTTGCCTTTTTCACTTTCTGCGGTTGTATATTTTGTAATTAACAGCGCAACGAGCTCCACTTTGTGGTTGCTTGTTGCGCCTTTTTTGTGTATGTATTTTGCTCGTAAAATGGTTAAAAACCTTTTTGTGTTCCTTGTAGTACATGCTGTGATAATAGTTTTTAGCCTGTTTGTAATAGGGGATGGATATTTGGATGCGCCGGTTTGGGTATTCCTTGGTGTGTCTACTCTTATCTCAATTGTACTTAAAACCCGAAACGAACTTTCCCTTGGGGTAGCATTTGCTGTAATTTCTGCGGTGTTAACTTTTGCGCTAATGGCTGTGTCACAGCTTGTCCGGGTAGATACGTCGCAAATACATACGCAACTGTTGGCTACGTTTTTTGTAGCGCAAATTATTAATATAGTCTTCTCCCAAATGGAAAATGTGGACTATAGGATAAATGTGATTACTAGAATTAATGGTTTCAGAGACCCGCCCACTCGAGTGTTGAAGGCAAACAACAAGCTGATAACAGTCTTTGTAGCAGGGATTATCACATTGGCTGCTGTAGTGCTTTTTGCCAGTGGGATTTTACTTAGGCTTACCGAGTGGGGCAACGCATATCTTGCCAGTAGGTTTGATGCTGCAATGGAAATGCATGAGCAGTATTGGCAGACACCGGAATGGGCTGAAAATCCTCCGATGGTTGAAGATGAAGAACTTGGCCCCGGTGTTATTGTGCAACCATTCGATTTCACCGTAACAAGTTTAGATGATTTAGAAGAGATGGCGAGAAACCATGATGAGTTTATGCGTAATGTAGCAATTTTTGGAACGGCGGCGATTGTGTTGCTGGTTCTGGCCTTTCTCTTTGTTTTTCATAAAAAACTTTTTAGAAGGCGCTCGGGAGAACTCGAAGACGCTTCCCAAGACGAAGTTATAACCTTAGACAAAAACCTAGCCCAAGATTTTATGAATTTTATGCCATGGCGCAAACGGCAACGCCGCCACCCCGTACGGCGGGCTTATTACAAAAAAATAAAGCAATTTATAAAAAGCGGAGCCGACGTTATTAAAACCGACACAACAAATAAAATCGAGACGAAAATTACACCCATGGAAGATATAAGCGGCTTAACCGAAAAATACGAAAAAGTGAGGTATGGAAAATGAACAAAGCAAATGCAGTGATGGCAAACATCGAAAAAGTAATTATAGGCAAAAACAGCGAAGTAAAACTTGTACTTGCAGCATTTTTAGCTGGTGGGCATGTTCTATTAGAAGATGTACCCGGTACGGGCAAAACCATGCTTGCAAAGGCTCTGGCGCGCTCCTTTGATGTGGAGTTTTCTCGCATACAATTTACCCCGGATTTGTTGCCAAGCGAACTTACAGGCATAAACTTCTACAGCCCGAAGACAGGCGAGTTTACCTTCCGCAAAGGGAGCCTGCATGCAAATATTGTATTGGCAGACGAAATAAACCGTGCTACACCCCGCACACAGTCCGGCTTACTTGAATCCATGGAAGAAAGACAAATTTCCGTAGACGGCACAACCTATCCGCTTGACACACCGTACTTTGTAATTGCGACTCAAAACCCTATAGAAACCCAAGGCACTTTCCCGTTGCCGGAAGCACAGTTGGATAGGTTTTTAATTCAGCTAAGCTTAGGTTATCCCCAAACAGAAGAAAGTGTGAGCATAATAAAAAGTGCCGTAGAAGGCACGCCTCTTGAGAAAATTTCCGCCGTGTGTGATAAACAAGACTTTCTCGAGCTTTCCGCAGCTGTAAAAAATGTGTTTATACACGACGTTGTGTACGAATATATGGCGAAACTAGCAGAAGCCACCCGCGACCACGAGTCTGTGGCTCTTGGGGTAAGTACCAGAGGAGTTATTGCACTTGCCCGCCTTGCGCAAGCCGTAGTTGCAATAGAGGACGGCGAATTTGTAAAACCACAAGATGTTTTGGCTTTGTTACCATATGTTTTTGGTCATAGGATTGCTTTAAAAGGCGGCATAAAAAACAGAAAGTCCGCAGTGGCTACAGTGTTGGAAACAATAGCGTCGAGTGTAACGCCGCCTGTAGAGAAATGGAGTAAGTAATGCCTGTTATATTTATTGGGCTCTTTTTGCTTGCGATTTTAGGCTTGCAGGCTTTAGCGTACCGCCGCCTTTGGGATAGGGGGCTTGGCTTTAAAGTCCGCTTTTCTGCTAAAGAAGCCTACGAGGGTGATATTTTGCACCTGCGGCAAGAGCTTTCCAACAAAAAATATCTTCCCATGCCATGGGTAAATACGCGTGTGCTTTTGCACAGTACGCTTGTTTGTTTGGATAAGGAGGGGAACGCGGTTCCTTTTGATGGTAAGGGTAGTGGTCTGTATTCCCTTATGTCTTACACTGCCATACGCAAGAAGCAGAACTTTCGTTGCAGCAAACGGGGTGTGTATACTATAAGCGAAGGGTCGCTAAGGGCAAGCGACTTGCTTTACTTCCAAGACTTTCAAAAAAGCGTGCCTTTAAAAGACACGCTTACGGTTTTTCCAAAGACCCTTGAAAATTCTCCGGAGCTTGATTTAATTTTTAAGCAGTTAGATTCTTCTATTGCTGTCCAAAAAATAACCAACCCAGACCCTTTTATGTTTAGGGGAATACGGGAATATCAGCCCACCGACCCTCTTAAAAGCATTAACCACAAAGCCTCGGCCATAGCGCAGAGTTTAATGGTGAACATTCATACGCCAACGGTTTCGCAAAAGATGACATTGGTGCTTAACCTAGATTCTTCTGGAGAGCGGATAAGCCCTGAGGTTTACGAAGATGCCATACGTCTTGTAGCCACCATTGCAGAGCGGTATATTTTGCAGGGCGCATCTCTTAGTTTTGTAACCAATGGACGCGACTGTGTTACAGGCTTGCAGCTATCTGTTTCAGGCGGCACAAGCGACGGACATTTGTATAGGATTAATGAGTGTTTGGCACGTGTGAGTTTAAGCTACCAAGTAAAGCCAATGGCAGGATTAATGGCAGAAATGAACGACAGAGAAGAAGTATATATTTTTGTTTCGCCATATAAAGGCGAAGATTTTACTTCTGCACTTGAAGAGATGCGGGAGAGAGGACTTTTGGCCATTTTGTAAACTAATAAAAACTCCCGGGAGCAATGCTTCCCGGGAGTCTTTATTAGTTTAACAAAACTATTTATATGAAGTTGGTGGGTCACTTAAAATTTGTGCAATGAAAGGAATACTGCCACTGTAAATCCCATATCCTCGGATAGCTACATTTTGTGAGTTAAACACAATTTCCCAGTCCACTCGAGAAATGTTGCCCGCATACATACGACCATTTGCTAATGTGCGGCTATAGAATATGCTTGGAGGTATAGATACTACGCCATTAACTGCATTGAATTGTCTTCTTGCGCCAGATATGAAAATACTGGTTGATAGAGGACTTGCTCGATTCTGTACAGGCTCAGAGCCACGTACCACAGTAACAACTTCTATAGTTATAGCCCATTGTCCATCTGCTGATACGATAGCATCGGACCCCCGACTGAGGCGCTCAATTTTACTATAAATGTTTTCATCGACTATCTCGCCAAAAAGGTCTTCAAGGCTGGCAACTACAAGATAATCATTATTTAGATCTACCCCTTTAACAGAAGTACCCCGAACGATAAAATAGGTATACTCTGTTGCATCGGCCGGCATGTTGTCCCGCGACAACTCTAAATAGTCATGCTCTGCATTTGCTGATACCACTAAGGGTAACATAACGGCGATAAGACTTATCAAAAATAAGCCCACTAACTTTCTACGCATTTTAATTCCTCCTTTTGGCAAATATGCGCTATGAATTTAGGCAACGCTAGCACAAATAAATTGAGATGTCAACACTTAGCCTACGTAAAAATGGGACAATGTGAAATAAAAATAAGAACCCATAGTATGTGGATAAAAACAAATCTACAATCAGCTTGTAGTACTTTCTCTATAGGTGACAATCACCAATACTTTCTATCCAGCCCTCTATAAGAAATTGCCTCCGCAATATGCGTTTCTGTAATCATTTCGCTATCTGCAAGGTCGGCAATGCTACGCGCAATTTTCAATATTTTATGATACGCCCTTGCGCTTAGGTTCATAGAATCAAACACCTGCTTTAACAATTCCCCAGCATTGCCTTGCAATTGGCAATGCTTTTTTATTTGTGAAGCAGGCATTTTAGCGTTGAAGTAGAAGTTTTCGTTTTTATAACGCACTTGCTGCCTTGCTCTTGCGTTTTCTACGCGTAGCTTTATTGTGGCGGAATCTTCGGCGCCTTTTTGCTTACCGGATAGTTCGTTGTAGGCTACGGGTGTGGCTTCTACTTGTATGTCAATCCTGTCCAGCAGCGGGCCAGATATTTTATCTAGGTAACGAGAAACTTCTCCATCGGTGCAGTTGCAACGGTCGGTACCCATGTAACCGCAGGGGCAGGGGTTCATTGTTGCAAGCAAAAGAAACACGCTGGGGTAAGTGCAAACGCCACCTACACGCGTAACGGTTATATGCCCGTCTTCTAACGGTTGACGCATGGTTTCCAAAGCCTTTTTTTGAAATTCGGGTAACTCGTCCAAGAATAGCACGCCGTTATGTGCAAGGCTCATCTCTCCTGGGGTAGGGATGCGCCCACCGCCTGCAAGTGAAACATAACTTGCCGTATGGTGTGGTGTGCGGAATGGGCGGCGTGTCATAAGTAAATTCTTTTGCGTTAGCAGCCCTGCGATGCTGTATACCTTTGTAATCTCCATGCTTTCTTCAAGCGAAAGGTCTGGCAGAATTGTCGGCATTCTTCGCGCCAACATGGTTTTACCTGCGCCCGGCGGTCCTATCATTAATGCGTTGTGATAACCGGCGGCGGCAACTTCTAGTGCGCGCTTTACCAAAGTTTGCCCTGCAACATCTGCAAAGTCTACGTCATATGTATTTTCGGTGGTACCAAACAGTTCTGCTATGTTTGATTCCAGTTGCGCAATAGGGGCAGTGTTAAAATGCTCTACAAGTTGTGTGATATTTTCTATTGGGTAAACGGTTACATCGCCTACAAGTGCGGCCTCTTTAGCATTTTCTGCCGGAACAAAAAAGTTGCGGCACCCGGCCTGTTTTGCCGCAATGGCCATGGGTAAAACGCCGCTTACAGGGCGTACCAGTCCGTCCAGCGAAAGCTCACCAGCAAAAAATGCACCGTCTGCCGCTTCCGGCTTTAGCGTGCCCGTGCATATTAAAATACCCACCGCTATAGGCAAATCAAAGGCAGGGCCAGATTTGCGAATATCGGCAGGTGCTAGGTTTACGGTTATTCTTTTAACTGGGAATGCGTAACCGCCGTTGCGGATTGCGGCGCGCACACGGTCGCGGGATTCTTTTACGGCGGAATCCGGCAGCCCTACAATATCAAAAGCGGGCAGCCCGGCTACAAGGTCAACTTCTACATCTACAATGTAGCCGTCTACGCCTAATATTGCGCCTGAAATTATTTTTGCTAACAAGGTTATCGCTTCCTTTTTTTGTTTTTAGGTTTTGTATCTTTGAAAGATGTTTTGAAAATAATAACTATTGTCCCGATTAATAACGAAAAAAACATTAATGCAAGAGGCACTTCGTGAGAATATATTACTCTGTAGCCGTCTGAGTGTATCCCAAAAATAAATAAAGGGGGGCCAAAATCTCGCTCGATTTGCATTACGAACCCGGTGGTCGGCAAATAGGTTATACGAACAGGTGTGTAATTTATTCTGCTACCATAATGGCTATGAATCGACCATAGCCCCCAAAAATTATTTCCTTGATTATCGGAGATGAACATTAATAAGCGGGGATTGTTAGCATTACCACGGCTATTACGCTCGGTAAATAGTATTTCTGTTTCGATAGTTCTTATGTTGGGAATATCAACAAAAAACAAACCAACCACAAAGCCAAAAAGTAAGTTTGCTACGATTAAATATATCGTAATTTTTTTAAAGCCATGCCTTCGGAAGTATAAAATAGATGGTACGAGTATTGCACAAAATATTACAAAAATCAAAACAAAAATCATACCTAACCCCTATACTTATGCGCAACATTATCAAACTGCCCTGTAATGCAAACTTTCCTATCAGGACTAAAATGCAGCTCAAACGAAATATCCTTATCAGACAGCGGATAGTTCGGAGTTTTTGCATTGTTACGATTAATCAGATTGTATTATTCCATTTCTACCGCCAATTTTTTGCATGCTTTATTACGTCCAAACCTTCGTCTAGCGCGCAATGTTGCAACATAACTCTAACCCCTTCTGGGCGCAAGTTATCCATTATTGTCTGCATTTCATTTGCCTCGGGCATAAGCACCAAGCTTTTTCCGGCGGCCTGGATTTTTTTCAACACTTCTATAAAGTGAGTTGTTTTTGGCTGCCCGGCTACAGGCGTCCATTGTATGCCGTGCAGCTTCTCTATTGAAAGCAGCATATCTAAATGGCGTATTTGTTCCTCGCCATCTAGGTGGTAGATAGAATGGTCCAGCCAATCTATCGTAGCTTCAAGCTCAGGCATAACAAATTCTGCAAATTGTTCCGGCGAAATCATGGTGGAAAAATCGCATTGAAGTTGCATAAACCTCTTGGGCGACCAAAGGTTGAACCACGAATTGCAAGAGCCGCCAAACTCACTGTTTAGCGAGTGCTCAAAAAAAATATCCCCGGAATAGGTAAGTGCGTCTACAATTTTCATTGTGGACGTCTTTACAAATTCGGGGTGAAGTAATAAATCCATAAGTAATTCCTGTGTGCCGCGGATATGTGCCAAAGCATCAAGGCTGCCGCAGTTGTCGGGCATGCCTATTGTGTAACCCTGTGCCTTCTTGGACGCAAGTTTAAACAATTTCTCTTGCGCCAAAAGTACGGGGCTGTTTTTGTCGAATTGTAATTTGTCAGTTTCCGGGTCGAAATCCATGGTTTCAAACCAAATGCTATTACTTTTTAATCTAAAGCGGCAACCGAAATAAGCGGCATGTCCTGCTGCTCCAAAATTTGGAAAATAGTTTGGGAGTGTATCGCCATAGTATGTAGCGTTTTTGATTCCTTGCTCTGCGTTTTCTAGTATCGTTTCTGTGTTGGAATATCGCGCCAGCAGTTCATCGTAAGAAGCGTCGCTTGGCGTTTCGTGATGTGGGGTAGTAGGGGCGATTTTTTGCATAGGTGTGAATGCAATTAATGGGGCATCATACAGTTCATGTTCCCAAAATGCGGCCATTCGGTTTTTGATTAGGTTGGTGTCAACTTCATTAAATTTCATGTTAAGCACTCCCTATTTTGATGTTGTGAAACTTTTATGTAGCAGCGCATTGTTGCAGATAATTTATTTTTTCGATTATGGCATTTTTCTGTTCGTTAGTCCAGTTTTGAGGTTTATCGTCCGGCCAAATACCGCCTACTGTTGGGTCTAAGAATAAGTTTTTCTCTCTTGCTAAGTTAAAGAGGGTGGGGAGATTATTTGCTTCCTCGCACACAATCATTAACTTAGAAGGGTTCCAGCCGTTATCCAGCAACTCGGTAACAGACATTTGGCTTGCATTAATGGCTCGAACATCATCTGTTTTCGCAAGATTTTCTACAACAGTACCAAAATTGCCGCAAGAATGTACGGTTATTCCGCCAAAACGCTTTGCTATATCTTCTATATATGGCTTGTAAAATTCGTCAAAAAAATCTTTAGAAAGCATGACTAAAGAGTCAACAGACATTGTTGCACCAACATTTTCCGGTATCCAGCTCCAGCCAAAAAGATGTGTGCCCACAAATTTGTCGCCGAGCAATGTTGCCTGGGCTTCCCAAAGTAATTGGAACGCATCAGCAGCTTTTTGCATTAATTTGACGTATCGTTCTTCATCGTCATAAGCGCAAAGGAATAACCCTTCGTATCCATACAATTGCCCACATACATCCATTGGGCCTTGCATATCGCAGACGTGTACGGGAATTTCTCCCTCGCATTCTTCTATGTAATATTTCTGCATTTCCAGCCAGTTATGTGCGGGTGTGTTGGGTGAAATTGTGGGCTCAGGCAGGCTGTCTATATCTTCAGGTTTGAAAAGAATACGCTCGCCCTTAACATCATCCCCGGCAATAATTTCTTTTGCGCCAAACATGCTTGGGATTGTGCTTGTCTTGCATCCCGGGAAAAAGGACGGTATAAAGTCGTCTTGCGCAAAACCGCGGTAGATAAATTCGTCCAAATAAGCCCGCAATCCCTCTTCTTTGGTCATAATCGCATCGTAATAATTGAAAGTGATGGGATAAAACACAAAAGGATAACGGTTAGCCGGTGTTTTTCCTGCCTAAATGTCTCGGTAGCGGTTCTTGCTTTTCTCCAGCCGTTCTTGGGGTAGAGGTCGCTTATTTGTTTTAATGCCGGCTTGTGGTGCGGCTTTTAACTTTTGACCAAAAGCATTCAACCCCGCATGAATACTAGGGTAAGTGGCATTTCATATGCAACTAAAATATGATATAATCTCCGGTGGAAATTGCGATGCAATTTCCTACAACCAAATAAAGGAGCGAATACATAATGAGAACAGACATTAAACCGAGGCCAAAAAATCTTGGCGTAATCGCCATCATTGTGATACTGGGCATAGTTGCTGCTATCACGTTTTTTGGCTCAATTAACATTGTGCAAGACGGCACAGTAGTTGTAGTGCGCCGCTTTGGCGAAATAACCGAGACATTAACGCCCGGCGGCTTTAACCTGCGTTTTTCGTGGATACATACTACAGAAACGTTTGACGTGCGCGTGCGCGAGGCTGAAATTGACTTCAACGCCTATAGCGTAGATGCCCAAAATGTACGGGGGAATATTTCTATCCAGTACCGCCTAAATCCGGGTTCTGCCGCGCAGGTGGCACGCGAATTTGGTACGTTGGAGCAGCTAGAAAGCATGATTCATGCAATGTTTAACCAGCAAATTTTAAACACAATTGCAAGCCGCACCGCGACTTACCTTATCGAACAAATGCACTTAATTGAGGGCGAGCTGCATGAGCGAATTATCCCACAACAGAATAATTTTCATATAACCATAACCAACATTGCGCTGGAAGGTTTGCAGTTTTCCGATGCATTTAGGCAGGCTGTAGACTCCCGTATTGTTGCAAGGGAATTCCAAGAGCAAACTAGGGTGGAAGTAGAAACAGAACGCTTGCGTGCACAATTGGAGCTTGATGTTGCAAGACTGCAAGGCGATGCCATTGTTGTGGCGGCAGAGGCAGATGCTCAAGCGATTATCGTAATGGCTCGCGCAGATTCCGAAGCCATACAAATAATGTTGGAAGTATGGGACGATTTAACGCAGGAAGTTAGAGAAATTATGCTAAGGCAGCTTGCGATAGAAACATGGGATGGCGCATTGCCACGAGTGGTTGCAAACGGCGATGACGGCGGATTTTCGTTGATACTTGATACGATGGGGAATTAAATTAGGCAAAGAGTCGTTTTGCGTCATTACATAATGACGCGAAACGGCTCTTTGAGCGGCTTTGAGCACCTTTGTCAAAAAAAACAAAATGGTCAATTTTTATTACTATCCGGTTTGGAGAGAGTTGTACTTGTTATTACACCTTCCTTAACCAGTAGCACAACAGCCTCATACTCTTCTCTGAAACCTTTTTCATACTTCTGCTCGAATTGTTTAACTTTATCACTTTTCTTTTTGTCTGGTGTTTTTTTATCAAGAAAACCAAACACTATTCCTTGCACTACGCTCCATTGCAGTAGCAAGTCGGCAAATTGTTTTCATTGGAGAATGCAAAAAGCCCAAGGTGCCAAATCCTTGGGCTGTGATCAAATTTTATTCAACCGCTCTTATAGCAAAACTATTATCCACCAGCACATCAAACGGCGCAAAAGCTGGCAATTCTCCAGCGGAGTCCATTATAAGCTGCATATTGTTAAAGGCTGTCTCGCTTAACATAGGCGTTGCGGCATAAGCTTCAATCTCTCTATAACGTGCTATTGCACTTGCCAAAATAGTCAAGTCCGCATCCGGGAAGAAGGGACTTATTACCCGGGCAATTTCCGCAGGCTCGTTCTCTCTTACCCAAACCTGCCCGCGGTAAATGGCGTTGGTGAAGCCTTGTATCACTTCCGGATTGTCTGCCATAAAGCTACTTAAAGCATAGTAAGCCGTGTAAGGAATCTCACCGAAAGCCTCACCCACAGAAGCCACTACATAACCGCGTCCTTCTAGCTCAATTGTAGATGCAACCGGCTCAAAGGCTGTTACAAAATCTGCCGTGCCGCCAAGGAACGCGCCAACCATCGCCGCAAACTGTATCGATGTATCAAATTCTACATCTACCCCGGGGATAATCCCGTGGCCACGGGTTACATATTCCAACACCATAAATGGCATGCCGCCTCTGCGCCCCGGCAAAACATGGCTGCCGCGTATGTCGTCCCATGTAAAATCGGGCATAGGCTCGCGAGCAATTAAAAATGAACCATCCCGCTGGGTAAGCTGCGCGAACACAACAGGCAAGTCTGCCCTGCCGCCAGCCCAAACGTATATTGCCGCTTCTGGGCCGGAAAATCCGATGTCTGCCGCACCACTTAGCAATGCGGTCATAACTCTGTCTGCACCATCGCTTGTAACTAAGTCAATTTCCAAGCCCTCATCCGCAAAAAAGCCCAGTTCAATTGCCACATACTGCGGCGCATAAAAAACAGAACGCGTAACCTCGCTAAGACGCACAGTTGTAAGTCCCTCTTCGCCGCTGTCTGAGCAGGCTGCAAAGCTTCCAACCAAAACGACAAAAAAGAGCAACACCAATAATTTCTTCATACATACCTCCATTTTAAAGTCAAAGGAAGGCCACGGATTACACGGATGAAGAGCTTGGATTTACACGGATTAAAAAACGGATTTTAGCATCGCAGGCATCCGTGTTAATCCGCTTTTAATCCGTGAAATCCGTGGCCACGCCTTTTTTTATTTATAACAAACCCATATCACCAAATATTCAACCAGAACCACCAGGCGATAGAGTAATGCTGCTAAAACCGCAAGAATAATTACACTTGTCATAACCAAATCCATTTGGAACACTTGCCCGCCATAAATTATCAAGTACCCAAGTCCCGCACGGGACACTAAAAATTCTCCGGCGATAACTCCAACTAGCGTTAAACCAATGTTTATCTTTAAGCAGTTAAACAATGTGTGAAGGTTAGACGGGAAAACAATTTTAATAAATGTCTGCAAACGATTTGCTCCAAATGTTTTGGACATTTTTATTAGGCTGGCGTCTGTGTTTTGAAAGCCGCTTAGCATTTCCATAATGGTTACAACCAGCGATATTGCAAGCGCCATAATTATTACCGCTTGCATGCCCGCACCCGCCCAAATAATTATTACAGGCCCCAGAGCAATTTTGGGCAGGGCATTTAAAACAACCAAATACGGCGCAAAAACCTTAGACAAAAATTTAGACCACCACAAAATAAACGCCACAGAAATACCAATTAAAACCCCAAGCGAAAACCCTATTGCTGTTTCCAAGACAGTAACACCAATATGCAGCAGCAAATCATTATTTTGAAAATTAGCAATAGTGCGCCAAATGCGGGAAGGCTGACTCATAATAAAACTATCTATAAGGCCCAGATGCGCAAACAATTCCCATATAAAAATAGTGAGAAACAAAAGTGCAAATTGGCAGGTTATAATCAGTGTTTTTTGCTTTTTTATTCCGGAAAGATATTTGATTCTTGCGGCAGATACATTCTGATTATTCATTTGCATCAATCTCTTTCCATACCATGTTAAAATATTCGCGAAACGCCGGGTCATCTCTGCGGGTCAGAGGTGCCAAGTTTTTATCTTTAAATTCCGGTTGGATATTAAGTTTTATTTTTCCTGGGCGTTTGGACAAAACAATCAAGCGGTCTGCCATGCTTATTCCTTCCGAAATGTCGTGAGTTACTATCACGGCTGTTTTTTTTTCGCGTCGTAGGATGTTAAACACATCGTCTGCAACCATCAGGCGAGTTTGATAATCCAGTGCAGAAAATGCCTCGTCCAATAGCAATAAATCCGGTTTGGACGCCAATGTACGAATTAAAGCCGCACGCTGTCGCATTCCGCCAGATAGTTGGGACGGGCGATTGTCTTTAAATTCCCACAAACCGTAGGCTTTTAGCAGATTGTATGCGTACTCTGTGTTTTCCTTAGATTTTTTGCCCTGTATTTCAAGCCCCAATAGTGCATTGCTTTTTATTGTTCGCCAGTCCAATAAGTTATCAGTTTGCAGCATATAGCCCGTTTCGCCATCTATATATATTTTGCCGGCAGTGGGTTTCTCCAGCCCCGCAATAAGGGATAGCATTGTACTTTTGCCACACCCGGATGGCCCTATGATAGAAACAAGTTCGCCTTCCATTACCGAGAAATTTATATTCTGCAAAGCGTGGACTTCGCTATTTAGTGCTTGATAAGTTAGTGAAACATTTTGAAATTTAAGCATCTCCCGCATGTTTATCCCCCGCTTGTTGCTACTACTTCTTTAATATATGTACAGGCAAGGTAAAGGTGCAAAAAAATATAGCCCCGGGGGAAAGGCTATGGTATATTTACAAGTAGCGGGTATTTTCTAAGAATGTGTCTTAGAGGATGTGTCAAATAGGAGGCATATATGAGAACTTTCCCAAGAACCACAGTAGCGGGCCACTCCCTGCCGCGCATGTTAATAGGCACCAACTGGATGTTAGGCTGGAGCCACAGAACCCCGGCAGCAGACGCTGGGATTAAAGAAAAATTCGCAAAACCGGAAGACTTTTTCCCTGTTTTAGACGCATACTTAGAATACGACATTAATGCAATTATGGGCATCATTGGCGAAATGCCAATACTGCAAGATGCAATAAAATATGCCGAAGAACGCACGGGCAAAAAATTCATCCTTATAGACACCCCAATTATTAATGTAGCTGACACCAACGAAGCCCGCAAAGAGGCCAAAGAGGTGATAAAACGTTCCGCCGCTGCGGGGGTTACGTTCTGTCTACCGCATCATAGCAGTGTAGAGAAACTGGTTGACAAGGGCAACGAAAAAATCCATCGCCTGTCCGACTACACTACTATGATAAGGGATGCTGGTATGATTCCCGGACTTTCCGCTCATATGCCGGAGCTTATTGTATACAGCGATATGCATAATTACGATGTAGAAACTTATATTCAAATTTTTAACTGTATGGGTTTCCTTATGCAAGTAGAGGTTGAATCCATAGCAGGCACAATTCATAATGCAAAAAAACCTGTTATGACCATAAAATCTATGGCGGCAGGCAGGGTTACGCCATATGTAGGGCTTACATTTAACTGGAATGCTCTGCGTGAATGCGACATGATTACACTAGGAGCACAGTCTGCGCGGGAAGTACACGAAGACGTAGAAATCTCCTTTGCTGCATTTGAAAAACGCTATCCAAACCTAGAGCGCCGTGCCAGCCCCAATAAAAAACAAGCCGCTTTTGGCCAACAATAGAGAGGGAAATTAAAATGAACCTGAGTTTAGACTATAACAATATGCTACCGCACATGATTGGCGAAAAAGGCATAAGTAAAGAAACTTTTGAGAAACTAACTCCGCAAATAAAAAAAGCTAACACCGCTATGGTAGAAAAAAGAGCTGCTGGGCAAATGGCTTGGCGCGAGTTGCCATACAATCAAAAAGAAGTAGTGGCAGAGATAGAATCATATGTAAATGAGAAGAAGGACCAAATAGATGCATTTGTCGTTTTGGGCATAGGTGGTAGCGCACTCGGCCCAATGGCTGTGCAGCAAGCGCTAAATCATCCATACTACAACGAACTTCCACGTGAGAAACGTGGTGGTTTCCCAAAACTATATGTAGTAGATAACGTAGACCCAGAGCGTTTGGTATATCTTTTCCAAACAATTGACCCAACGCGTTGTCTGTTTAACGTCATCTCAAAATCCGGTAGCACGTCCGAGACCATGAGCCAGTTTATGATTATTCAGAAATTACTGGAAGAAAAAATAGGTAAAGAGAAAGCAAAAGAGCTAATCGTTTGCACAACAGATGCCGTAAGCGGTAATTTAATAACCATTGCCAAGGCGGGAGGTTATAAATATTTCATTATCCCTTCCGCTGTAGGCGGAAGGTTCTCCGAACTTACACCGGTTGGTTTATTACCTGCGGCATTCTGTGGCATAAATATTGCCGGATTGCTGGAAGGTGCGGCTCAAATGGATAAAATGTGCGCAGAAGACGATATTAATAAAAATCCTGCACACATGTACGCGCTTTTGCACTATATCGGCATGACAACGGACAAAAACATCTCCGTAATGATGCCTTATGCCGATTCGCTAAAATATATTTCCGACTGGTATGCACAACTTTGGGGCGAATCGCTGGGCAAACAGCACGATGTGGATGGCAATATCGTAAATGTTGGGCAAACTCCTGTAAAAGCACTGGGCGCAACAGACCAGCATAGCCAAGTGCAGCTTTATGCAGAAGGGCCATTCGACAAAATAATTGTTTTCCTAGGCGTGGATGAATACAGGGAAACAATCACCATTCCAAAAACCTATGAAGATATGCCAAGCTTAGGTTTCTTGGGAGGCGTAACGCATAACCAGCTTATTAAAACCGAGCAGGACGCAACAGAATACGCCCTAACAAAAGCTGGGCGTCAAAACATGACAATCACTCTGCCAAAAGTTACACCACAAACCTTAGGGCAACTGTTGTACTTTTTTGAAGTAGCAACGGCATATGCCGGAGAATTGCTAAACATAGACGCGTTTGACCAACCTGGCGTAGAAGAAGGCAAAAATGCAACCTACGCAATGTTTGGCCGCCCCGGGTACGAGGCAAAAAAGGCAGAGCTTGATGCCGCACCCGCAAAAGATGCAAAGTATGTGATAAGTTAGGAAATTGCGGTGCCCGTAAAACATTCGCAATTTCTGTTATAGCTGTCGGAAAAAAAGCGGCAGAGCCGCTTTCTTAATAAGGAGGGATTTAACATTGCTTTGGGTAAAAGACAGTATTGATGCTGTAATTCAAAAATTAAAAACCGACCCCGTACTTGGCTTAAATTCAAGAGAAATAGAAGAACGCCAAAACAAATACGGGTTAAATGAGTTTGAAGAAGAGAAAAAGGAAACGCTTCTTCAAAAAGTTGTCCACCATCTAACAGAAATCCCAACCATGATACTTATTGCGGCTGCGCTGATAGCGGCATACACGGCCATATTCCACCCACCGGATACATGGGGTGCAGGATGGCCTAAGGTTGTTGTTATTTTAAGCATTGTAATCATTAACGTAACCCTTGGTATTTGGCAGGAATCTAAGGCAGAAAAAGCACTCGATGCCTTGAAAAAGATGAACAGCTTTAAAACCACGGTAATTCGTGGGGGCACTAAGCAAATTGTTGATGCAATTGAACTTGTGCCGGGTGACATTATCGAACTAACCGCAGGTGACGTAATAACTGCCGACGCCCGCTTGATAGACGCAAGTAGCCTGCAAGTAGAAGAAGCGGGACTAACCGGCGAAAGCCAACCCGTGGAAAAAGACCCGCTTGCGCCAATTTCCGAAGAGGTACGGCTAGGTGACAGGCTTAACATGGTATATAGCGGATGTTTGGTAACAAACGGCCGTGCCACAGCAGTTGTTGTAGAAACCGCAATGGAAACAGAGATGGGTAAAATTGCCCGTTTGCTAAACAACACTAAAAAGCTAAAAACACCACTGCAATTGCGCTTGCAGCAACTTGCAAAACGCATTTCTATTCTGGCACTTGGTGCCGGTGTATTAATGTTTGTGTTTGCTATGGTTGTTCATAACATTAACCCAATAACCGGCGGCCCTCGTGAGTTTGTAGATGCACTTATCTTAGCGGTTGCGCTGGGTGTTGCTGCTGTGCCGGAAACTCTGCCAATTATCGTTACAATGGTGCTTTCTTATGGCGTGTTTAACATGGTTAACAAAAAAACAATCATCCGCAAAATCCCGGCAGTAGAAACTGTGGGTAATACTTCTGTCATTTGTTCCGATAAAACAGGCACATTAACGCAAAATAAAATGAAAATCCGTCGCTTATGGCATGTTGGGTACGATCCAGTTTCTACAAAAGAAGAGCTGAACCAAGACCAGCGCTACATGGTAGAACTTCTTGCATCTTGCAGTAACGCCACAATAGAAATACATGGCGATGACGACGAGCATGTAATTGGCGACCCGACAGAAATAGCCATTATCCGTCTGTTGCATGATTTGGGTTTAACCCGTGTAGACGCAGAACGCGAATATCCGCGCGTATTTGAACTCCCATTTGATTCCGGGCGCAAGCGCATGACAACTGTGCACCGCATAGAAGAAGGCTATCTTGTTGTTACAAAAGGTGCATTCGACCGCATACCTGTTAACTGGGATAAGCAGCAACTAAAAAAAGCCACAGAAATCCATGACTCCTTTGCAGAGCGTGCGCTGCGTGTTATTGCTATCAGTTACAAACTATGTGATTGCAAGCCGGAAGATTTAACCGAAGAAGGTTTGGAGAAAGACCAAAGTTTCCTTGGGCTTGTTGGTATGATAGACCCGCCAAGGCCGGAAAGCGCCGCCGCAGTTGCAATGGCAAAAGAAGCCGGCATACGCACAGTGATGATAACCGGCGACCATATTGTTACGGCTAAGGCCATTGCCGCAGAAATTGGCATCATGGAAGAGGGCGATAATGCCCTAACTGGTGCAGACCTAAATCATATGTCCGAAGAAGACCTATTTAACGCTGTGCGCACAACAAGCGTATACGCCCGTGTAAGCCCAGAAGATAAAATCCGCATAGTGCAAGCCTGGACACAGCAGGCGGAAGTTGTAGCCATGACAGGCGACGGCGTAAACGACGCACCCGCACTAAAAGCCGCAGACGTTGGCGTAGCAATGGGCATAACCGGTACAGAAGTTTCCAAAAGCGCGGCAGACATGGTTATTACCGATGATAACTTTGCCACCATTGTAGATGCTATTTCTGTTGGGCGTTCATCTTATGATAATATTCGCAAAACAATTGCGTTTTTGCTAAGTGTAAACTTTGCAGAAATTTTTATCCTGCTTGCAGGTATGCTTGTGGTTGGTGTTTCGCCACTATTGGCATTGCAGATTCTTCTTATAAATGTAGTTTCCGATGGTATACCAGGGTTCTTTATGGCTTTTGAAAAACCTGAGGCTGGGGTTATGAAGCGCAAGCCTTTGCCCAAAGGCTCAGGCATTTTTGCCGCCGGGTTGGGTGTACAAATTGCACGTGGGGCTATAACATTCTCTATTTTGACATTGGGTGCATTTGCACTTGGCGCATATGTGTTGCCCACGCCGGCTGGTTTGGCTGTAACTTATACGGGGGCAAACTACACCGTTGGTATTACAATGGCGTTTGTTGTGCTAAGTTGGGCATCCGTTATAAATATCTTTAATGTGCGCAATACGCAAAGCATTTTCAAAAATAGCCCACTTGAAAATAAGGGTATGTTTGTTGCGGCAATAAGCACAATTTTGTTTACATTGTTTGTATCGCTGGTGCCAACAGTTGCCGAAATTTTCGACCTGCAAACAGGGCTTAGCATTTTGCACTGGGCAGTAATGGTTGGCCTTGCGTTAGTTCAATTGGTTGTTGGAGAAGTTCATAAGCTAATTGCAAACAAATAAATGAGAGAAAGTGCTGTGAAGTAAAACAGCACTTTTTTTTAGAAAAAAGTGAAACCTTTGTGGATGAAAAATTGTCTACAGGTTAAGGGGTAGAATACCTTTACTTGCATACAGTTTTTGTATATAGTCAAAGTGCTACACATTCGAGAGGAGATTTCTCATGTCAAACAATTATGTTATCGTGGTGGACTCAACGACAGATTTGCCTGCAGGGTTAGCAGATGAACTAGGGCTTATTGTTATCCCGTACATTTTTACAATGGACGGCAAGGAGTATCTAAACTATTTAGATTACAGAGAGCTGCCTGCTAAGGACTTTTACACCAATTTGCGTGCAGGCAAGCTTTCCAGCACTGCTCAAGTTAGCGCACACCGCTATATGGAAGTTTGGGAGCCTTATCTAAAGGAAGGCAAAGATATTTTGTACATGTGCCTGTCTTCTGCACTTAGCAAAAGTTACGAGCAAAGTGTATTGGCATCGCGTGAAGCAATGGAAAACTATCCGGGACGCACGGTTATAACTATCGACTCAAAATCAGCATCTTTAGGGCAGGGTGCTTTAGCGTATTATGCATCCAAGGCGCGCGAAAGCGGCAAAACTTTAGCAGAAAACGCCGCCTACTTAGAAGAGTTAATTCCAAGGTTGCACCACTGGGTTGTGGCAGACGACTTGCATCATATGCGCCGCGGCGGCCGCCTTTCAGGCGCGCAGGCATTTATAGGCACCATGTTAAACATAAAACCTGTACTTACTTTGCTTGACGACGGGCGTATAGTGCCCATCGCTAAACTTAGAGGCTGGAACAAAGTTTTTGAGTATATAAGAAAATGCTATAAAGATTACAATCTCTCTCCGACAGACCAGCCTATCTTTGTTGCGCATGGCGACGATATTGAAAAGGCAAACCAGCTTGTAGAGGACATTAAAAAAGAATTTGGCACCAAAGAAATAATAGTAAACTACGTTGGCCCGGTTATTGGCACCCATGCGGGCCCCGGCACCGCAGCAGTAATGTTTATAGGAAGCGAAAGGGCGAAAATTTAATGGCACTTGTGATAAGAAACGCCATCTTGCATATTTTACGCAACGACGGCAGAGATTCTGTTTTCTCCGATACCGAGCTGGACTTTGATAGTGAGGTTTGTGAGGCATTTATCCAAAAGCATGTAAAAAAACTAATAAACAATCCGGGTGTGCGTACGGCAAATTTTAAACCCGGGGTAGAAATGTATAGCCTACTTAAACAATATCAAGAGGGCAAAATATATTTTAAAGAAATGTCTGTAGACGTAGCTAAAAAAATGGATACTTTAATGAAAGAACATAATGCAATTTCTCCTTGCGATATGCTTATGGCAAAGGTAGGCCACAAAACAGGGGAGTATTTGGCCATACTAAAACTTGCTTACCAGGATGTATATTCGCATAAAACACAGGGAAGCGAAAACCAGTTAAAACTGTGCACGGCCTTACCATTTAACTCCGGCAAAGTGGAGTATGCCGCCTTAATTGAACTGGACGGGCCATCAATGCCTATAAGCGTGGTGGAAAAGCCTGAAACAATAAACGGCAGCCAGGTTTTATATTTCTCAGAAATGTTTTTGGAGTGCGAAACGACACCTTCTAAAAAAGAGCAGGCAAAACTTATAGATGAAGTTACAGCAGAGTTTGTAGAGGCACATTTTAATAATGACCCAAAAGTTTCTGCTAAAATAAAAACTGCCATGCTGGAAGAAGTGCAGTCGGAAGAAGGCTTTGTGTCTATGGATAACGTTGCTGCCCTTGCTTTTTCGGATGAAGAAGAGGTGAAGGCAGGGTACATTAACACATTGCGAGAGGCCGGCGTAAAAGAAGACTTGCTGCTTGGCGAGCGTGTGGTAAAACAACAGTTTGCTACGCATAAGATAAAGGCAGAAAATGGTGTTGAAATAAGATTTCCTGCCCAGCTAGCGGTTGAAGAAGACGAAGTGGAAATTACTAAAAATTCTGACGGTACGGTAACTGTGTTGTTTAAGAATTTACGTGTGTTATAGTTATACAAAGGGGGCTGGTTACAGCCCCTTTAAAATGCTGTTAATCCGGCTTAATAAGCGGCTTGTAACGCCTTCACCAAAAACGACAAAACATTTGTTATACTTGGCCCAAGTAAAAATATATGCAGATTTGCGAGAATTTTTGTGCGAATGCAAGCAATTGACGACGCGGCGTGCTAGGCGGCAGCAAGGGATTGTACTATTCACTTGGGAACAACCGTAATTGCCCGTGCTGTTGGCGCGGTCGGCTTTTAAGAGACAATTACGTGCGGTATAAATGTAAACTATACAGGCAGTCTGAATGTAAAATACAATCCGAGGTGATTTCATGCAGCAAAATAACGAACGAAAAGTAGCCGCCAGGGTTTTGCACGAAGTAATAGAAAACAAAGCCTACACAAACATAACTTTGCGCAAAGTCTTTGCAGAATCTAACTTAGATTCAAGAGCAAAAGCATTCGTAACAGACATGGTTAACGAAACCATGCGTAACTTACTACATATAGACCATGTGTTAAATTCCTTCTCTAAAACCCCTGTAGCAAAAATGAAGCCATTCATCCGCAATCTATTACGCATATCTGTTTGCCAGCTATTATATATGGAAGAAATCCCACCCCATGCTGCCATTAACGAGGCCGTTAGGTTAACAAAACAAGTTGGTCTTGTTGGATTATCCGGGTTTGTTAATGGCGTGTTGCGCAATATTTCCCGGGCAAACATGCACCAAACTTCTGACTTTGCTATAAAATATTCATATCCTACTTGGCTGTGGGAAAAACTTGTGTATTGGCTGGGGCAAAAAGAGGCAGAAGCTTTTGCTATAACTTCGCATTCTCCCCCTTCGGTATCGGTGTGCGTAAATACATATAAAACTACAGTAGAAGATTTGCAAAAACTGCTTGAGGCAGAAGGCGTAACGTCTGAGGAGCTTGAGACAAAGCCCTTCTTAGTGCTAAAAAAACCGGGCGATATTTCCCGGCTGGCTTCCTTTAAAAAAGGAATGTTTTTTGTGATGGATTCGGGTGCATATTCTGCAATTATTGAACTTGACCCTAAACCCGGGCAAACAATAATAGATATGTGTGCCGCCCCAGGGGGCAAATCTTTTGCCACGGCAGTAAAAATGGAAAATAGGGGGCAAGTTTTGTCGTTTGATTTGCACAAGCATAAGGTAGAGTTGTTAAAACAGGGTGCTTTGCGTCTTGGGCTTAGCTGCATTAGCCCTGCCATGCAGGATTCTTCTGTGCTTAACCCTAAATTGGAAAATCTCGCAGATGCTGTTTTGCTGGACGCACCGTGTTCCGGGTTTGGAACAATACGCAAGCATCCGGAAATGAAATATTCACGCACAATGAAGGATGTTTTAGAACTTGCCAAAATTCAAAACGAGTTAATAAACACCGCCGCAAAGTATGTAAAACCCGGCGGTAAGTTAGTGTACTGCACCTGTACAGTTACAAAAGAAGAAAACCAACACGTTGTAGAGAAATTTCTCAAACAAAATGAAAACTTTAAATTAAAAAGCAGCAAACAATTGCTGCCAATGTCGGATTCTGATGCTTTTTTTGTTGCAAGTTTTATAAAAGTGATATAATCTATTCGGAGTTAAGAAAAGGGGTGCTATATGTACGCAGTAGGCCTTACAGACATAGGTAAAACAAGAGAAAAAAACGAGGACGCAATCTTCGTTTCAACCGAGCCCATTGGGCCTTTGCCAAACCTGTTTATTGTTGCGGATGGCATGGGCGGCCATAATGCTGGCGAAGTTGCAAGCGAAAAAGCCGTAGACGTTGTTGTGTACAATATAAAAAAATACCCTCTTCCTGATATTTTGCTCGAAGAAGACTATTTAGACCTTTTGGTAAGCGCAATACATGACGCAAACAGAAAAATATGCGGCGTGGCAGATGTAGAGCAAGCGCTTTCGGGTATGGGTACAACATTTACTGCCTGTGTTATCGCCGGGGATAAAATTTATATTGCCCATGTTGGCGATAGCCGTGCGTATGCTGTTAAATCCCGGACTATAAAGCAGCTCACAAACGACCACACGTATATAAACGAAATGGTTAAAGCCGGAGAACTTACAAAAGAAGAAGCAGAGGAACACCCAAATCGCCATATGCTAACCCGTGTTTTGGGCATGCATAATGGCTTTGAGGTAGATGGGTTTATACAACCGCTGGGTGATACGGTTGCTGTGCTCCTGTGTTCTGACGGGTTGTCAAATATGTTGGAAGACAAACAAATAAGACGGATTGTAAATGGTGAGGGTCTTGTAGAGCATAGAACGCAGACTCTTATTGATGAAGCAAACTTGCACGGCGGGGTTGATAATATCTCTGCTGTTTTAATAGATGTTAAGAGGTGACCGGATTGATACTTGAAGCAGGTAGAGTGGTTGCAGACCGCTATATTATAGAAGAGAAAATTGGTTCCGGCGGTATGTCCGTTGTTTATCGTGCCCTAGACCAAAATTTAAACCGCCATGTAACTTTTAAAGTGTTAAAAGAAGATTATCTTGCAACAGGCGATATGGTAGAGCGGTTCCCGCAGGAAGCAAAGGCAGCTGCGGGCATAGACCATATAAATATAGCCAAAGTGTACGACCATGGTGCAGATGGTGATATTTGTTATATCGTTTTGGAGTATGTAGATGGCGTCTCACTAAAAGATTTTATCGATAAAAAGGCGCCTTTTAAAGAAAATGTTATCTTGGATGTAGCTTTACAGGTTGCAATAGGCCTTAGTGCTGCACATGCAAATAATATCGTACACAGAGATATCAAGCCGCAAAACATTCTTGTGTCCCGTCATAAACCCAACACGGTAAAAGTTACAGACTTTGGCATTGCCCGTGCAGCAAGGGGTAATACTTTGCATGCCGGCAGTGGTAGTATGGGCAGCGTTCATTACATTTCGCCCGAGCAGGCGCGTAACGGATTTTTAGACCACAGAACGGATATATATTCTTTGGGAATTTGTATGTACGAAATGGCAACCGGCAAACTGCCCTTTGATGGCGAATCGGAAGTTGCAATTGCCATGAGCCATTTGAACGACCCCTTCCCGGATGTGAGAGAAATTAACCCGGATGTTTCCAAGAGTTTGGTTAAAATTATGCATAAGGCTACGGAAAAAGACCCAACTATGCGTTATCAAAACGCTGCGGAAATGGCAAGGGACTTAAATCGTGCAATAGATGATAAATCAGGTATGTTTATAAAAGAAGAAATACAGGCGAGCAAACCGGAAAGAGTCGGTGTGCCCACGCCTGTTTCTGGGGCGGGCACTGTGCAACGGCAGCGCCGCCGTTTAAACTCGGACGAGGCTCGAGAAGGCTTTTTTGGTAGTGGACAAGCTCGTAAAGTTAAAGTAGAAAGTGCTGATAGTTCGGATAAAGGCTCCATTTGGGGCGGCGTTAAATTGGGGCTTGTTCTGTTTGGGATAATTACTATTCTTTTCCTTCTTCTTTGGTTCTTAGTACCGAGGGTTATAGAGAATAACAGGTCTGTTACACCGCCATTACTTGAGGGGCTAACTTTGGTAGATGCGGGTATATTAGCCGGCGAGTATGGTCTTAATGTTGTAGAATTCGATAGTGAATATTCTTATGAATTTGAAGAGGGTTATATCATCCGCCAAATGCAAACACCTGATGCAACTTTGTCTCGTGGAGATACGATACAAGTTATTGTAAGTTTGGGTGTGCAAGCGGACGAGCATGAAACAGATGAAGACCTGGATGACCATGAAATAGACGACCAGTTAGACGAGGGCATAACCCTTGTGCCAAATTTGCTGGGGCAAACAGAAGCAGCAGCACTTGAACTATTGCGCAACGCCATGTTATTACCCGGAACAATTACAACAGGCGAAAGCACTACCCATGCAGAGGGTATGATAATGTCTCAAACGCCAATGCCTCACGAGGAGGTAGAGCGAGACAGCACTGTTAGTTTTGTAATAAGCACAGGGCCTCCTGCTGCACAACCGCCTACAACGCAAGAACCGCCGGCCGAAACACCGCCCGCAGCTACAGAAACGCCGCCGGCCGGTAACGAAACAACTCCTCCGGCAGGAACAGAAACGCCACCCGCAGGTACGGATACGCCTCCGGCAGGCACAGACCCACCACCAGAAGGTACAGACCCACCACCAGCAGGCACAGACGCTCCGCCGGAAGGTACGGACTCACCGCCAGCATCCGGGGATACCGACCCGCCGCCGGCAGGTTCACCTAATATGGGCTCTTCCAATTTAACCATACCTTTATGGACTGTTCCGGAAGGTGTGGAAGTGGTGCATGTTGTAGTAACAAGGCAGGTGGGCAATGAAGAACCGCAGCTTGTGGTTAATGATTCCAATGTGCATATTTCGCAGTTTCCGCTTAATGTTCCGGTTTCCGGAACGGGTACAGTTACATTCCGCGTGTTTTCTGTAGAAGGCGGGATGGAAGTGCAACGGGCAGAGCCTCGCACAATAAATTTTGATGAGTAGCCATGACAGATAAACATGGATTAATAATTAAAGGGGTGGGGGGCGCATACACTGTACTTGCAGAGGGTAATCGTTATGTCTGCAATGCCCGTGGTGTATTTCGCAACACTAAAACCACCCCTTTAATTGGAGATAAAGTAATAATTGCAGTTACCAGTGAAGAGAAAAAGCTAGGAACATTGCATACAATAAAGCCCCGCAAAAATAGGTTGCGTCGCCCGCCGGTGTCTAATTTAGACCAAGTGATAATAACAGTGGCAACGGCACAGCCTAGTTTTAATGCGGGGCTTTTAGATAGGTTTTTATGTTTGGCAGAGTACGAAAACATCTCACCATTGATTTGTGTTAACAAAGCAGATGTTGCGAATAACGAAGAAAGCTTTTTACCCTATATAAATGCCGGTTATCCGCTTGTGTATACTGCTGCCACCGAGTACCGGGGGCTTGATAGTTTGCGGGCACATATGGCGGGCAAAATTAATGTTTTTGCGGGCCCCAGCGGTGTGGGAAAATCCAGCTTGATAAATGCATTGTTGCCAGCGCTAAACCTGGAAACGGGTGTGTTAAGCGCCAAGTTAGACAGAGGAAAGCACACCACCCGCCATTCAGAAATTTTTATGTTAGGTGAAAGCGAAGAAGAAGGCTTTTGTGTAGACACCCCAGGCTTTACATCTTTGGATATAGAGACGATAAATAAACGTGAACTAGCCGGGTTGTTTAGGGAGTTTGTTCCGCTTGCGATGGAGTGTCGTTTTGCGGATTGCTTGCATAATCAGGAAATAGACTGCGCAGTTAAAGCAGCGGTTGGCGGTGCTGTAAGCTCCGTAAGATATGAAAGTTACATAAAAATGCTAGGAGGCATTATAAATGGGCAATAAAGACATTCAAATTCTCAGAGATTTAGCAAAAAAAGTGGCAGAGGCAGCGGCGTTGCCAAAACAAGAAGAAACACGCAACCTATGGCGTGGAGTCAATAGCCTTAATACATCCCGCCCGGCTGTTATGATTGACCAGGTGCCCTGGAATGAGTTGCCGTTTGAGCTCGAATGCCAAGATGCAGAGTTACGCAAATGGGAAGAACAGCTTAAACGTTCACTCTATTACCATGAAAATTTGCCTTGCGACTACGTAGTGGATAACTTTATAGGAATAGCACCGGAAATCACGGGCATGTTGGATGCTTTTTATTTCGATTTGGGCGTGTACACGCAGGAGCACACAACGGCTATTGACAGTACAAGCGCAGTGGTTTCTCATTCGTATGTTAATCAATTTGAAACCTTTGATGGTATTGAGAAAATAAAATTGCCGGTACTTTCTCTGAATAAAGAAGAAACAAACCGCCGCATGCAGCTTGCGCAAGAGATATTTGGTGGCATTATTGATGTGCGCCTTAATGATGTAAACCCTTACATTTCTGTTTGGGACCATCTGGCTTTGTGGATGGGCGTAGAGAATATCATGTTTGCCCTTGCAGACGAGCCAGAGTTTATGCTCGCATTAGCAAACCGCATGGTGGAGTGTTATGTCAGTGGCATCAAGCAATTGAAAGAATTAGGGGTGTTTTCGACCTCGCTGTCGTGGATACACTGCACCGGGGCATGGACTTCCGAGGCTAATAAATCGTGGGTGTTTGGTTTGGCGCAGCCTTTGGGTAGTGTATCTCCTGCAATGTATGAAGAATTTGAAATAGAGCCTAGCTTGCCAATTTTTGAAGAATTCGACCTTGTGTACTATGGTTGTTGTGATTCTTTGGACAAAAAAATGGATGCGGTAAAACGCATCCCAAATTTAAGGAAAGTTTCGGTTAGCCCTTGGGCCGATAGACGCAAAATGGCGGCGCAGTTGGGCAAAGATTACGTGTTTTCGTGGAAACCAAACCCGGCTTATTTGGCTATGGAGAATTTTGATGAAGATTTGATTCGCAATGACATAAACGAAACAATTGAAATTTGCAAAGAGTTTGGCTGTACGCTAGAAATCATTTTAAAAGATGTCAGTACAATTAAATATCAGCCAGAACGGTTGCACAGATGGGCAGAAATCGCAAAGGAATGCGTGTTAAGTAAATAAATTTTGAATAGCGTATGTGTAAATTTCCAACACTTGCGGCTGAAGGTGTGGTATTTGCTCTAGTAATTTTTTAGTTTGCACTCCGGCGTTTATCTCCATTACCAACAACTCGCCTGTTTTGGTTTGTGCTATATCAACTGTTGCGAAATTAATATTTATCGCCTTTGCTGCGTTGCTTGCCATTTTGGTTAAAATGGCGAGCTTTTTTTTGTCCGTAACTTCTACGGCGGTTGCGCCTTGGTTTAGGTTATGTTTCCAGCTGTTTTCTGCGGGGGTTTTGGCATAAACTAGAGGTGTTTTGCCAAACACGTAAAATATCCGGTATTCGGTTGTTAGTTCATAAAATGGGCTTAGTGCTACAGTGGGTGATGTTTGAAAGGCATCGTCTATTGCGGTTTCTAGTGTGCCTATGGTTTTGCATAGATATATGCCTTTGCCATTGGTGCCATGATTGGGCTTGATTACTACCTGCTTGTATTGCGAAAGAAATGTGAGTGCACGTAGCCAAGTGCTGTTTTCTCCAAGATATTCTCGGCGGTGTGTAGGGTGCTGTAATAAATGATGTGGTATAGCTGGTATACCACTATGGTTTAGTACGGCATAACATGCGGCTTTGTCGCAGGCTATTCTGTCGGCGGCGGCGGGGTTTGCATCTATGTGTGAGCCGTAAATGTGCTGTACGGTGCTACCTTTAGTAAGGCGCAGAATGTAACCATCGGATAGCGTTTCTGTTTGTATTCCTAACGTTGCACATGCTTTAAGTATTGCTTCTTTCATGTGTTGGTTCCTCCTCCAGGGTTGTCTCGATAAGGGAATTTACCTTTCGCTAGTACCATGCATCCGCTGAAAGAAAGACACTTCCAGCGGATGCACGGCAAGCGCTCAAGGTGAAATCCCCTCATCGAGACAACCCCTCACGGCATTCTGGTTTTAGCTTGCATTTGTCGCATTTAGGACTTTGCGCCGTGCATACTGCTCTGCCGTGGCTGATTATTTGCTGGTTATAGGGTATCCAATGTTTTTTGGGTAAAAGCTCCATAAGTTCAAATTCTATTTTCACAGGGTCGGTGGATTCTGTTAGACCCAATTTTTTTGTAATGCGCTTTACGTGGGTGTCTACAACAATGCTTGGTTGGTTAAAGATGTGACTGCGTACCACGTTTGCCGTTTTGCGTCCAACGCCGGGCAGTGCGGTTAGTTCGGTTATGTCGCTGGGCAGGTTGCCGCTGTGTTCTGACAGTAGTTTTTGCGCTGTTTCTTGTAGGCTTTTGGCTTTGCTGCGGTAAAAACCTGTCGAGTGTATGACCTTTTCTATGTCTGCGATGTTGGCCGTGGTGTAGCTTTCTAATGTTGGAAATTTGGCAAAGAGGTCGGGGGTAACCATGTTAACCCTAGCGTCTGTGCATTGTGCGCTTAGTATGGTTGCAAAGAGAAGTTGCCAGGGTTTTTCGTTCTCGTAGTTAAGAAAACATACCCCGTCGAAGGGGTAGAGCGCGTCTAAGGTGTGTAAAATGCGCTTGATAGATGCTTTTGATTTCATATGTATCTTCCTTTGCTTTATAATGTTAGCTTGGGTTATAATATACGAAGTCTAAGACAATGTCTAAGATTTGTTAGAGATTTTGAGAGAGGATGGCTTGCTTTATGAAAATGAATTTAACGGTATTAATAGAGCAGGGAGAGGATGGTGCTTATATTGCGTCAGTGCCTACACTGAAAAGTTGTTACACTCAGGCAGATACATTATCTGAATTGATGGAAAAAATTAATGAGGTAGCAATGCTTTGTTTAGAGCTGGAAGATGAGTTGCCAACGGTTAATAAGTTTGTAGGTGTTCAGCAAATGGAAGTGTCATATGAGCCGGCTTAAAATAATTACAAGCAGTGAGATGTGTTGCTTGTTAGATGATTTGGGTTTTGTGTCTATAAGACAGCGAGGAAGCCATAAGTTTTATAGGCATGAAGACGGTCGTACAACAGTTATACCTATGCATGCGAAAGATTTGGATAGAGGTTTGATACGTAAAATTCTAAGAGACATTGAAATCAGTATTGATGAGTACAATGAGATGCTTTAGCTTAATTTGTTGATTTGAGGGAGCGATTAGAATGAATATGCTTAAAGATGTTATTTATTATCTTGCTTATGTTGTAATGGCTGTGAGTGCAATTGTTGCTGTGGTTTCATATTTCAAGTATGGAATTGAAAAAAGAAAAACTGCGGCAACATTATTGTTATTGCAGATTGATGAAATAGAGGATGTATTGCAGGCGGTGAAGTTATTATCTGCGGAAGATAATTTAAATGGTAGAACCATAATGAATATACAAAATTTTGAATGTGATGCTTGGACTAAGAATAAGCATTTGCTCGTGAAAAAATTAAGCGAGACAGATAAAAAGGTCTTGACACAATATTTTGCTAGAGCTAGTAGTATAAAAATTGCCTGTGAAAAATTGATTACTTTACAAACGAACAATTGGAAGGAAAAAGCGGCGGCACTTCAAGCCGGTATTTTTTGGCATTTGGATGGCACTACAGAAACGATTTCAGACGAAGAACGTAAGAAAATTGAATATTTACGTGGGAAATTCAGTCGTATTAAACAAGATTTTTTGCCAGGAGTTCCAAAAGAGTCGCTTTTTGTTAACATAGCTCTAATGGAATCTCTTATAGGCAAGTGTACTTATAGTAAAATTAAAAATTTATCATATGTGAAAGAGTGAAAATCCATGAACTTAACACTAGATATTCACATACACACAGTTGCAAGCACACATGCATACAGTACCGTTTCAGAAAATGCCGCCTATGCTGCAAAGGTAGGACTTACGCATATAGGCATGGCAGACCACGGGCCCGCCATGCCGGACGGAGCACATTTCTATCATTTCGGAAACATTTACTGTCTACCTGAAATTATAAATGGTGTGCGAGTGCTTAAAGGTGCCGAGGTTAATATTATCGACCACGAGGGTGGGGTCGACTTACCAAGAAAAGAGCGAGAGCGGTTAGACTTTGTAATAGCCTCTTTGCACCGTGGCGTTTTGCCGCCTGCAACAAGTGAGCTAAACACCCGTGCCATGGTAAAAGTTATGGAGAAACGGGCAGTACATATTCTAGGGCACCCTAATAACGCCAGTTACGAAGTGGACATACAGGCAATAGTAAAAGCTGCTGCCAAAACAAAAACCATAATAGAAATTAATAATCAGTCGTTAAACCCGGGTTCTATACGATATGAAGGCACAAAACCAATGGAAGAACTTTTGCGGTTATGTAAAGAGCACAGTGTAAACATACTGCTTTCGTCGGATGCGCATTTTTGCACGTCGGTTGGTAATTTTTCTAATGTGTTGCCTTTGGTTAAAGCATCCGGCATTCCGGAAGATTTGATAGTTAACACCAGTGCCGAAAAACTCTTCGCCGCAATAAACGCTAAAAAGGAATTGATGACATGAGCGAATATCTATCGGGCTTAAACCCTGCACAAAAAGAGGCCGTCCTTCATACAGAAGGGCCTCTTTTGATATTTGCCGGTGCAGGTTCCGGCAAAACAAGGGTGCTTACATACCGCATTGTGCGCCTTTTAGAGATGGGTGTTGACCCGTTTCATATTATTGCAATTACTTTTACCAACAAAGCCGCAAAAGAAATGCGAGAGCGTATACAGGCTATTTCTCCTGTTGGCGACCAAATTTGGGTAAGTACATTTCATGCGGCATGTACCGGAATATTAAGACGAGAATCCGAGGCGTTGGGCTTCCAAAAAGGCTTCTCCATTTATGATACCGCAGATAGCCAACGGTTAATAAAAGAATGTATAAAAGAGCTTAATCTTAGCGAAGCTTACTATACCCCCCGCGCTGTTGCCGCCACCATAAGCGCGCAAAAAAACGAACTTATAACGCCTAAAAAATACGAGCAAATGGTTGCCGGCAACTTTAGGGAAAGTAATGTAGCCGATATTTATACGAAATATCAGCAGCGTTTAACGGACATGAATGCGCTAGACTTTGACGATATTATCTTTAAAACGGTAGAACTATTGCAAAACAACCAAGATATTCGGTTAAAGTATCAAAATCGTTTCCGCTACGTTTTGGTGGATGAATATCAAGATACAAACCATGCCCAGTATAAACTTGTTAACTTGTTATCTGGCTACGCACAAAACCTGTGCGTAGTAGGCGACGACGACCAAAGCATATACGGCTGGCGCGGTGCAAACGTAGAGAATATTTTGCAATTTGAAAAAGATTACCCGTCCGCCAAAATTGTAAAGTTGGAAGAAAACTACCGTTCGACACAAACAATTTTGGACGCTGCCAACGATGTTATTTCCCGCAACTATAACCGTGCAGACAAGCAACTTTGGACAGAGAACAGCAAGGGCGGCCCTGTAAGAATATATCTAGCCACAAACGAAAGAGACGAGGGCGCGTTTGTTGCCCGCACCGTAAAAGAGATGGTAGCACAGGGTAGTGCAAACTATAACGATTTTGCTGTGTTATATCGTGCAAACGCCCAAGCCCGCGCCGTTGAAGATGCCCTCGTTGGCGCAGGGGTGCCATATCGTATTTTTGGCGGCGTAAGGTTCTACGAACACATGGAGATAAAGGATATTTTGGCTTACTTAAAAGCTATTAACAATCAAGCAGACGATATTGCGCATTTGCGTATTATCAATGTCCCTAAAAGGGGTATTGGCAACGCCACAATTTCAAAAGTGCAGGCCTATGCACTGGAGCATGGTTTAACTTTGGCGCAGGCGTTGTCTGAGGCGGCAAAAGTGCCGGGTATCGGCAAAAAAGCGGCTCCAGTTACTGCCTTTGCAGACTTTATGCTAGACCTTGCAAGTTATGCGCTCGACAATTCTGTGCCTTCTCTTATTAAAAAAATATTATCACAAACAAAATACTTGGACATGTTTGCCGACGATACCCCCGAAAGCGAAGAACGAGTAGCCAATGTAATGGAACTTGTAGCCACTGCAAATACTTTTGAAAAAGAATCTGCCGACAAGTCTTTGGGCAAATTTTTGGAAGATGTTGCATTGGTTGCAGATATAGACAACTACCAAGAAAGTGCCAACGCTGTTTCGCTTATGACAATGCATAGTGCAAAAGGGCTAGAGTTTAACGCCGTTTTTGTCGTGGGTATGGAAGAATATTTGTTCCCAACCCCTCGTAGCATGGAAAGTGGTAGCGAGGCGGATATGGAAGAAGAGCGTCGGTTATGTTATGTAGCTTTTACTCGTGCAAAACATATTTTGCATCTTTCTCATGCGCTTTCGCGTATGCGTTTTGATAAAATTACAAGAAACCCTCCTAGCCGCTTTTTGTCGGAAATAAATCCGGCGAGGCTAGTTCCGGTTAATGCATATGGTAAGGCAAAGGGTTTTGCCGGGTCTGTTGCAAGCGATTATGTTCCGCCCCCGCCAAAACCTAAACTGGATTTGCCGCCGCCAAAAAATAAGGAGCTACAATTTAAAGTTGGCGATAAAGTAAGGCTAGGCAAGTATGGAGTAGGGGAAGTTGTAGAAATAAGAAATGCTGGGGCAGACTACGAAGTTACATTCGCGCTTGAAAACGGAGTGCGTAAAAAAATAATGGCGAACCTAATGAAGGTTGCCAAAAAATAATATAGAGGAGCAACAATTATGCTAAATGTAAAACCGAAAGAAGAATGCATGTTTGACCAAATTTCCTTAGGCGAAGTGATGTTGCGTTTAGACCCCGGCGAGGGCAGGGTGCGCAACGCACGTTCTTTCCGTGCGTGGGAAGGTGGCGGCGAGTACAATGTGGCACGTGGTTTGTGTCGTTGTTTTAAAATGAATACGGCCGTTGTAACTGCTTTTGCAGACAACGATATAGGTTATTTATTGGAAGATTTAATATTGCAAGGCGGGGTAGATACACGTTTTGTCCAATGGGTGCCATATGACGGTATTGGGCGTAATGTGCGCAATGGTATTAACTTTACTGAAAGAGGTTTTGGCGTACGTGGTGCCATTGGTGTTTCTGACAGGGCAAACACAGCCATTGCCGCTTTAAAACCTGGGGATGTTAACTGGGAATATATTTTTGGAGAGTGTGGTGTGCGTTGGTTCCATACTGGTGGTATTTATGCGGCTCTTTCGGGAACCAGTGCAGAAGTAGTGCTTGAAGCGGTAAAGTGCGCAAAAAAATACGGCACATTAGTTAGTTATGACCTAAACTACCGTCCATCTTTGTGGAAGGCTATTGGCGGCAAGGCTAAGGCGCAGGAAGTGAATAAGGAAATTGCCAAATATATTGATGTTATGATTGGTAACGAAGAGGATTTTACAGCGTGTTTGGGGCTGGAAATAGAAGGCAATACGGAAAACCTTGCAGAGCTTAACCTTGATGGCTATAAGGCTATGATAAATGCGGCATCTGAGGCTTATCCGAATTTTAAAGTTATTGGTACTACGCTTAGAGAAGTTAAAACTGCTACGATTAATGATTGGTCTGCCATGTGTTGGGCAGAAGGGCAGATTTACCACGGCATGGAGCTAAAGGACTTAGAGATATTTGACCGTGTGGGTGGTGGTGATAGTTTTGCATCTGGGTTGATTTACGGGCTTATGATGGGTAAGGATTATCAGACGGCTTTGAATTATGGCGTGTGTCATGGTGCGCTTGCTATGACTACTGCTGGAGATACTACTACTGCGTTGCAAAGGGAAGTTGAAGGGCTTATGAAGGGTGCTGGAGCTAGAGTGGATAGATAGCATTTGACGGGCAGGTTTTGTCGTTTTGGTTGAAAGCTTACCAAGCCGCATATCAAGCCGCATTGAGCGCTTTGGTCAAAAATGACAAAATACCGTCCTTGACCAAAACAGGAAAATATAGGAGAGATGTGATGAGGCAGGCCAGCATAATTTACACGAAGGATATGGCAAATATAACGGAAGACATGCTTTCCGGTTTTTTTGTCGACTGGCCAAATCCGCCCAATGCGGCCATGCATTTGAAGATATTGCGCAGTAGTTATTGTGCATTTGTAGCCATTGATAAAGCGGAAAATCAAGTGGTAGGGTTTATTAACGCTATTTCCGATGGCGTTTTGACTGCATATATCCCATTGTTAGAAGTGCTCCCTGCATACAAGGAGCGCGGTATTGGTAGCGAGCTTGTAAAGTTGATGCTTAACGAGTGCAAGGATTTGTACATGGTAGATATTTGCCATGATGAAGAACTTGCACCATACTATGCAAAATTTGAACCTGCTGGACAGTGTTACAGTACAGTCTTCCGCAACTATGCCGCACAGAGTGGGAGAGTGTAGCGAATGGCGGTACAGAGGCCTACAGTGGCAGAAATATACAATAAATTAAGCAGCCGGTACGGTAATCTAAATTGGTGGCCTGCGCGTTCCGCCTATGAGGTCATGGTTGGGGCAGTGCTTACACAGAATACAAACTGGAGCAATGTAGAAAAGGCTATTGCCAATTTTAAAGAAGAACTTTCTCCGGAGTATATAGAAAATATATCGCTGGACGAGCTTAAAGATATTATACGTCCTGCCGGGTTTTTTAACCAAAAGGCAGTGTATTTAAAAGAGATAACCCGCTGGTATAAGCAATACAATTATAGTGTAGCGCAAGTTCGTGAAAAAGACCTGGCGTTTTTGCGGAAAGAAATCCTTCAAGTACGGGGCGTAGGGCGAGAAACAGCAGATTCTATTTTGCTGTATGCTTTTGGGTTGCCAACCTTCGTAATTGATAAGTACACCTGTCGTTTGCTGGAGCGTTTAGGGTATATAGATTTGCCTAATCATTACGAAGGTGTAAAAAAAATATTTGAAGATGGTTTACCGCAAGATGTAGCATTGTTCAATAATTATCATGCTTGCATTGTTATAAATGCAAAAGAGTATTGTAAGGCAAAGCCAGCTTGTGTCGGTTGCCCGCTTGCAGAAATTTGTTTATATCGAAAAAGTGAGGTTGTGTAGCAATGCGATTATTTGTATTGTCCTTCTTTGTAATCGTCCTTGTAGCATGTGGAAACGAGTATGTAAGGGAAGTCAGTAATTTTGATTACATTTCAGAAGAGGCTAGTGAAATGGAACCATACGATGAGCCTGAAGAAGAGCTGCTGGAAGAATTTCTTGAAGAGCCTTATGAATACGATTACGAGCTGGAGTTTGTTTACGATTCACCGCCCGCAAGCGTTATCGGGGTTTCTGCCGCACACGACCACACGCTTATTATCGCAGAAGATAACAGCCTTTGGACTTGGGGTTTGTTGGGTGTAGGCGATGGAACAGCTGAAAACCGCCGCCGCCCCGTGCAAATAATGGAGGATGTTATTTTTGCAGTAGCGGGGCAGGGGCATTCTTTTGCCATAACTTCCGACAATATGTTATGGGCATGGGGAAGTAATTTTGTTGGACAGTTGGGCGACGGCACTACAGAGCCACGCCTATATCCTGTGGCCATATTGGACAATGTTGTATACGCCGCCACTAACCAAGATATTCCGGACAGCCATGTGGGTATGGGTAGTCTTCGTTCCTATGCAATTCGCACAGACGCCAGTCTTTGGGCATGTGCCTAATATATTTTATCCGTACATACTAAGCCGTTAAAAAATATAGGATATACAAGGCTTTTCGGGTATTCACGGTATTTACTCACAACTAAAATTTGCGTATAGTTTCAC
>Ga0123355_10001046_pt1 | contig 38323 bp, 36 predicted proteins | sample TergutEmb28metaG_3_FD_89872 | JGI IMG/M metagenome (GOLD analysis project Ga0123355, IMG submission 89872) | Embiratermes neotenicus P1 segment gut microbial communities from Petit-Saut dam, French Guiana - Emb289 P1 | ecosystem: Host-associated > Arthropoda: Insects > Digestive system > Gut ...
AAGTCGTGGAAGCCTTTTCTAGCGGAAGAGGGATTTGAACCCCCGACCCTTCGGGTATGAACCGAATGCTCTCGCCAACTGAGCTATTCCGCCTAAAAAATTACTCCGGCTTTCATCGCAGAAGATGTAAACCAGAGCCAATATGGGCACAATAGGACTTGAACCTATGACATCCTGCTTGTAAGGCAGGCGCTCTCCCAACTGAGCTATGCGCCCTCATAATGTATTAAACAAATCTGGGTGACAAGATTTGAACTTGCGACCTCTAGACCCCCAGTCTAGCGCGCTACCAAGCTACGCCACACCCAGCCAAAAACGTTGATGCGACTAGATTGTCTAACCCTGAACACGAGAGTTATTATATTATGCGTCACATAATTTGTCAAGCATTTTTGAAAAATAGTGGAAAAAGCATCTCTCTAAAACCGAGATGCCTTTTCATTTATTGCAGCAAAGCCTATGCCTTAACCATCCATCTGCTAAAAACTCTCTTCATGATATCTTGCACTTCAGCTTTTTCAATATCGGTAGGAATAACTAAATCTCCTCTGCCAACTTCATTCCCATCATGCGTGTAAATAATTTCCCCGGCTTTATCGCCTTTAGCTGTAGGGGCATTTACAAAAGCATCCAGCTTAACTTCGCTGTCAATAACAATATTTTTTCCTTTAGGAACAAGCACATGCTGTTGATCTTTAATCACCACAGGAGAAGACTCTTCCTTCCCTTTATAAACAGTGATATTCCCCATAGGTGTGCCTTCTTCTTCCTGAGAGGCCAAGGCAAAGTTCGCGTAGCCATAATCAAAAAGCTTCATAGCAGAGCCAAATCTGGTAGTAGGGTCGGGTGCGCCAAGTACTATGGCGATTAGGCTCATACCATCTTTTTCTGCTGTAGCAGAGATACAGTACAATGCCTCCCCGGTAGAACCTGTTTTAAGTCCCGTAGCCCCGGAATAGTTGCGTATCAGCTTATTCGTATTGGTAAGACCAAATGACTCTTCGCCTCGTTTGGTTTTATGAATAATAGTATCCAAACGCACTTTAGTGTACTCAAAAACCTCCGGATATTTAGTGATTAACTCGCGGGACATAAGAGCGATATCATAGGCAGAAGTCAAATGACCTTCGGCATCTAAGCCGCAGGAATTTTTAAATAAGGTATCTTTCATTCCCAATTCTTCGGCTTTTTTGTTCATTTGCTGCACAAAAGCTTCTTCGCTGCCGGCAACAAACTCGGCCATGGCAACAGCTCAATCGTTAGCAGAAGCTATTACGATTGATTTTAACAAATCGCGTACAGATTGTTGCTCATCCTGTTCTAAAAATATTTGGCTGCCTCCCATGGAAGCTGCATGAGCAGAAATAGTTACTGTCTGATCCCAGGCAATGCGTTCGTCGGCCAAAGCTTCGTAAATTAGCAGCATGGTCATAACCTTAGTAACACTGGCAGGGGCAAGGCGCTCGTTAGGATTATGTTCGTGAAGAATTTTGCCTGTGTCGGCCTCCATTAATAAAGATGCTTTGGCATCAATATTTAGCATTTGATTTGCATAAACTGTTTGCGGTGCCAGCAAAATTAAAGCAACTACTAAAAAGCATATTTTTTTCATAATAAAGTCCTCCCGTTAAAGGTATCTATACCATAGGGTGGACTTTTATTATAAAATTATACCAAAAATTTTAAATGTGAAAGGTTTTTTAATAAACAGCGTATATGAAGTGAACCCGTTTTGCAGCCAACCACGAATCTAGCCGACTTGATGTCAATAAAGAGCTTAATCAGGAGAGTTTTACTTTAATAAATACAGGTCAATTTGTTGGCTGTTGTTATAGATAGATATGTGCTAAATTTGCCGTAAACGCCGGCATAATAAGCTTTTGGCAGCGGTTTTTTGTCTTTTATTATATTATTGCCGAGTATGCACTACAACGACGTATCTTCTCCAAATAATTTACTATACCAACCTCTTGACATATTTTTGTAAAAATACTATACTACGCGCAAGAGCTATTACTGCTGGTATATTTGTAAATTTTGCCTTGATAGGAGTACATAAAGTGGAAGATTGTATCGTCCGAAAGGCAGATTTTTTTTAGAAAACATGGAAACCGGTTTCCTAACTTTGAAGCATCCGGTTGCATAGAAGAATATTTGATATATACATTGGGATCTGGTATATGTTTTTTGGAAACCGATAAACCAGTAGACTAACACTGAAGGAGGGATTACCACAATCTAAAGATGGGGTACCGTTATAAGGCCGAAGCAATGGCCTGTATTTAAAAAAGGAGAGTACGATTATAATGAAGAAAAAACTAGTAACTTTGATAAGCCTTGTTATGGTGGCTGTAATGGTAGCAGCTTGTACACCAGCAGCTCAGGTAGAGCAAGAAGCGCCTGTAGCTACTGATGTACCAGTTGAAGCAACAGAAGTAGAAGAGCCAGCAGTAGAAGAACCAGCTGAAGAAGTCGTTGTAGAAGATGGAATATTTTCCCCTAACCACCTAGATGCTACAGAAATTCGCGTTTCTTGGTGGGGTGGCGATGGACGCCACGAAAGAGTTAACGCCGCGTTAGATGTTTTTGAAGATAGGTATCCGCATATTACTGTTGCGCGAGAGTACGGTGCTTTCGCTGGTTTTTTAGATAGGCTTATTACCGATCTTGCAGCCGGAACTACACCTGATATCACACAGTCAAACTATTCTTGGCTACATACACTAGGCCTTGGTACAAATGTGTTTTTGGATTTGAATACTGTAAGTGATATCTTCGATATTTCAGAAATTGAGCAAGGTATTGTTAATTTGTTGCCATTTGTAACAACTAACGATGGTCAAATAGCGGCGGCTGCCCATGGTATTACCGGGCGCGTAATCATTTATAATAGACATATGCTAGAAGAGCATGGCCTTTCTGCATTTCCGCAAACAATAGACGAGCTTATCGCTTTTGGTGAGGCTGTTTCTGAAGGCAACGCTGCTGTTGACGTAGATGGCACAAACACTTATGCGTTTTGGCCTATAGGCCCAGAAACATTCGACATCATTTTCTTAACATGGTTATACAACAATACTGGGCGCAATCTTCAAGCAAATAGTGAAATACTACATACTGTAGATGAAGTTGAAGAAGTATTTGAACTCATGGGACGTTTAATAGAAAGCGGAGTAGTTCCTTCTTACGAGCAATGGGAAACACCACGTGATGCTACAAATCCAGTTTGGATGACAGGACGTGCTGGTGCTGCATTTGAATGGGTAGGAAACATCTTCCTCGCAGGCGGAAACTTTATGGAAGGCGATCTTGAAGGCTTAGGCATAGCACTTCTACCACCTATGGCAGCAGGTGACAGTCAAAGTATTATGCAAAGGCCAAGCCTGACACATGCAATTTCTAGAACTACAGACCATCCAGAACTTGCAGCATATATTTTAAACTTCCTCTACACAGATGAAGAAGCATTGCTTATTCTTGGAGATGCATTTGGCGTACCTTTGACACGTACAGCAGGAACCCTTGCACAATCTGAAGGCTTAATTGAAGGTCTTATGCTTGAAGGCTTCCATCTTCTAAACGCTAACTTCGGAGAAATGTGTGAGTTATTTGAAGATCCAAACCTTCGTCAAGAACGTTTTCATGCGCTTGAATCCTTCTGGATTGGAGAAACTGACGCAAGAGAATCTGCAGAGCTTTGGGTAAACAATCAACAATCGGGGCTAAGATAGTATGGGTAAAAGAAAAAGGGGCGGGATTAGTCCCGCCCCTTACCTTATGCTAATTCCATGGTTTATAGGTATGGGCGTGTTTAGAGCTTATCCTATACTGGCATCGTTTTGGTATAGTCTGCACGATTATCATCCCATTTTAGGGAATATGGGCTTTATTGGGCTTGGTAATTATGAACGCTTACTTTTTAATTTCCCACACTTTTGGGACTCTGTAAGGGCAACCTTGTTTTATGTTGTCTTTGGTACACCTATGGTTTTAGTAGCAGCTTTTTTTATTGCCTACATACTCAACTTTAAGCTTAAAGGCGTAAACTTTTTTAGGACGGCTTATTATGTCCCATCTATACTTGGCGGGAATATCGCAGTTGCTATTTTGTGGCGGCAGGTATTTGCTGCGTGGGGGCCTGTCAATGTAGTTTTACAATTTTTCGGCTTAGAGCCTATACCTTGGATTCAATCGGTAAGCCATGCTCCATTTGTGCTTATCTTTTTATCTGCTTGGCAATTTGGCAGTGTTATGCTGATTTTTTTGGCGGCATTACAAAATGTAAGTCCTTCACTTTACGAGGCAGCTTCCATAGATGGCGCAAGGAAATTTCGACAGTTATTTTCCATAACACTCCCGATTATTACACCTGTTTTGCTGTTTAATACTATCAATGTACTCTTAAGACATTTTCAAGAATTTAACGCTGCCCTTGTTATAACCGAGCGAGGGCCTCTTAGAGCTACGGACTTTCTTAATATTTTAATTTGGGAATATGCCTTTTTAAGAGGTGAGTATGGCTTTGCTTCTGCCATGACGTGGATGCTATTGATTGCTATCGGTGTGCTTGCGTCTATACTATTTATGTCGTCTAAATATTGGGTACATTATAGCGATTAGGGGGGATAGAAAATGACAAAAACTCAAATTAATGCAGTCGTACGTTATAGCATTTTGATTATTGTGGGCTTCATATTGGCCTATCCCCTTTTTTGGATGGTGGGTTCTTCTTTTAAAATGAGCAATTTAGACATATTTGGAAGCATGTCCATTTTCCCAGAGCCGGGACGCTTTACATTAGTTCACTTTCAAAATGCTTGGCAGCTTACGTCACGTAATACTATGGCGTTTTATTACATGAACACTTTGCGGTTTTTAATTCCTAGGGTGATAGGTACAGTAGTTTCTTGTACGCTTACGGCTTATGCTATTGCAAGGTTTAGCTTCCCTGGCAAAAGGATAGTTTTTACCATTGTTATAATAACCCTGCTTATGCCAGAAATTGCTTTTAGAATACCTATCTTTATGCTGTATTCGCAAATTGGGCTTGTTGATACTTTTGCTGCTTTGTATCTTGAGCACTTTTTTGCCGTAGGCTCATTTTTTGTTTTTATGATTATCCAGTTTATGAGAACTATACCGCGAGAACTTGACGAAGCTGCAGAAATTGATGGCTGCGGGCCGCTAAGGATACTCTGGCATATTTTAGTACCGGTACTTAGGCCGATTGTTATAACGGTAGGTTTGCTGACATTTATGTGGGGTATGAACGACTTTCAAGGTCCGTTGATTTTCCTTAGATCACCAGATAACCGGGTGCTTGCGCAGGCACTGAGAATGATTATCCAGGATTACGAGGTTACCGAGTTTGCCCAAGTTTTTGCTGCGGCCTTTATGGGAATGATTCCGACGTTTGCTATATTCTTTGCTTGTAGTAAGTTCTTTGTAGAAGGGGCTATTGCTTCTGGAGGTAAGGAATGACATGATGATTATGAAACGCTTGCTTGCGAATTTAGTAGACATCATCTTATTTTTTGCGGTTATTGCCTTATACTTTACTTTTTTGTTTCCTCATTTGTTAAGGATTATGGGAGAAGAGAATGCCGCACCCGCTGCGCTTTCTCTTTTTCTTATTATAGGGGTCTATTTTGCAATTCAATATCCTTTCTTATGTGTGCATCAGACAGTAGGCAAAGGCTTCTTTAGGCTTCGGATTATTTCTACCGATCAGGAGAGGCCGCTTACTATTTCTGTGATACTTGCCAGGGAGATATTAGCAAAAGTGATGACCGGATATTTGCTTTGCTTGCCTGTGCTGTTTGGCGGGCGGGGCAAGCATGATGAAGCTTGTGGAACGGATGTGATATAGTGGAAAACATCTTTAATTTTGTAGATTATTTGATGGAAAAATCAAGCCCGGAGGCTCCTGCATGGAATATTGAGCAGGTGCTGGAAGGCAAAAAGCCAGCGTGGAACTATATAGATGGCTGTATGATTAAGGCTATTTTGGACTTATACTACGCGACTGCTAAACAAAAGTATTTTGACTTCGCCAAAAACTATGTAGACTTTTATGTAGATGAACAGGGTAGCATTTTAGGTTATTATGTAGACGAATATAATAGCGATAACATAAATATGGGTAAGGTTCTCTTTGATTTGTATGAGGTCACGAAAGATGCGAAGTACAAAAAAGCTATAGAATTATTACAATCTCAACTCGCTACTCATCCGCGTATAGGTGCAGGCAATTTTTGGCATAAAAAAATCTATCCTATGCAGGTTTGGTTAGACGGATTGTATATGGTGCAGCCATTTTCTACTGCCTATGAAATGATGTTCAATGGGGGTAAAAACTATGAAGACATTCTTAAGCAGTTCAAAAATGTTTACGAGTTCATGAGAGATAAAAAAACAAATCTACTCTATCATGGCTACAATGAATCTAAAGAAATGTTTTGGGCAGATAAAGAGACAGGCCTTAGCAAAAATTTTTGGACTCGTTCCCTAGGTTGGTATTGTATGGCTTTGGTTGATACATTAGAAAAGTATGAAAATGATGCGCTTAAAACTTATTTAAAGGAAGTACTGGACGCCTTGCTGGCAGTTGCAGATAAAAAGACTAAACTTTTTTATCAAGTGACAGACCAAGGTGCACGCGAGGGCAATTATTTAGAAACCAGCGGAAGCTGTGCCATAGCCTACGCTCTTATGAAAGGGGCGCGACTAGAATTTATTCCAAGACAATATTTTGACTACGGGAAAGGTGTTTTTGAAGCTGTAGTGAAACACAAGTTAGTTATTGATGGAGAAAAGTTTGTGTTGAAGGATATATGTTTAGTAGCTGGTCTTGGAGGTATGCCCGGTAAAGGTAACTATCAGCCGAGGGACGGGACATACGAATACTATATATCTGAACCTAGGGTGGACAATGATGCAAAAGGCGTAGCTCCATTCTTATTTGCTTATACGGAGGTGTGTAGATGAAAATTGGTGTAAGAGCTCATGATTTTGGACGAATGCCGGTAAATGAGCTGGCAGCAACAATAAAAAATGTAGGTTTTGACTGTATTCAGCTTGCTCCAACCAAAGCTATTGAGGGGATTGGACATTTTAGGGAAATTACAGAGAGATATTTGGATGAAATTAAATCTGCTGTGGATGGGGAGAAGCTTGAAATTCGTGTGCTGGGCTGTTATATAGAGCCATCTTTGCAAGACAAGGATAAGCGTTTGGAGCAAGTTGGATTTTTTATAAATGGATTGACACATGCAAAAAAATTAGATATCCCCATTGTAGGAACAGAAACCACTCATTTAAACATAGATGCATCTTCTTCTGAACGGGAAGAGATTTTTCAATTGCTAAAGGACAGTGTGCTACGTATGATAGAGGCCGCAGAGCGCGAAAATATAATCGTTGGCATAGAGCCAGTGGCAGAACATACTTTAAACACGCCAGAACTATGCCGGAGGTTGATGGACGAAGTAGATTCTGATAAATTAAAAGTAATTTTTGATCCGGTTAATTTAGTATTACCCAGCACCGTCCATAGGCAACAAGAAATCTTTAAGCAATCATTTGAATTATTCGGAAAAGACATCGTGGCTGTTCACATGAAGGATATCGTTATAGAAGACGAGCAAAAAGTTTGGTGCAAGATAGGCGAGGGTGTAATAGACTATGCGTTTATTTTTGATTGGCTTAAAGAAAACAAGCCAGACATGAGGTTATTACGTGAGGGTGTGCAGATGGACAGTTATAAACAAGATTTAGAAGCGATAGGGAGGCTTATACTATGAAAATGGAAATAAGATACTCGAATCATCCAGAGGATGTAAAAATGTATACAACAGATGAGTTGCGCGAGCATTTTTTAATTGAGCAAGTATTTAAGACAGATGAGGTGAACTTGGTTTATTCTCATATAGACAGGATTATTGTGGGTGGCATTATGCCTGTTAGTAAAAAACTGACATTAACTGCCGGTAAGGAAATGGGAGTAGACACATTTTTTGAACGTCGCGAAGGCGGCATTATTAATATAGGAGGCAAGGGTACTATTACTATAGATGGTAAGGCTTATAGTTTGGATTATCAGGATGGCTTGTACATTGGTATGGGTGTAAAAGAGATTGCGTTTGAAGCCGCTGATAGCGTGAAGCCGCCGAAGTTTTATTTTAACTCTTGCCCGGCGCACCATGCTTATCCTACGACACTTATCAGTTTGGCTGATGCAAATAAAGTTCATTTGGGAGAAGATGTAACTTGCAATAGACGTACAATTAATCAATATATTCACCCAGATGTTGTGGCATCTTGCCAATTGGTAATGGGAATGACCATACTTGCAGATGGCAGTATTTGGAATACCATGCCAAGCCATACGCATGAAAGGCGTATGGAGGCCTATTTCTATTTTGATATGGAAGAGGATACTCGTGTAGTTCATCTCATGGGAGAACCTTCAGAAACCAGACATATTTTTATGTCTAACGAAGAAGCCGTGCTTTCGCCGAGTTGGTCTATACATTCTGGCGTGGGTACTGGACGTTATACTTTTATATGGGGTATGTGTGGGGAAAACATCACATTTACGGATATGGATCATATTGCGATGCAGGATTTGCGCTAGGAGGCAAAACATGTTTGATATGAACAGCTTTAGACTGAATGGCAAAGTTGCCCTTGTTACAGGGGCATCTTATGGAATAGGTTTTGGAATGGCGGCAGCCTTGGCTTCCGCTGGAGCAAAGATCGTTTTTAATGATTTAAACCAAGAGGCAGTGGACAAAGGCTTGCAAAACTACAAGAAGGCTGGGATTCCTGTACATGGTTATGTTTGCGATGTGACGGACGAAGTTGCAGTAAACGAGATGATTGCAAAAATCCAAAGCGATGTGGGTATCATAGATATTTTAGTGAACAATGCCGGGATTATAAAGCGGATTCCTATGCTAGAGATGACTGCGGAAGATTTTAGACAGGTTATTGATATTGATTTGAACGGGCCGTTTATCATGGCAAAGGCGGTTATTCCAGGAATGCTAAAAAAAGGCCATGGTAAAATCATAAACATTTGCTCTATGATGAGCGAACTTGGGCGTGAAACAATCTCGGGCTACGCTGCTGCAAAAGGCGGCTTGAAAATGCTTACCAAAAATATTTGCTCAGAATTTGGAGAGGCTAATATTCAGTGTAATGGCATAGGGCCAGGCTATATAGCAACCCCGCAAACTGCTCCGTTAAGGGAAAAACAGTCGGATGGCTCTAGGCATCCATTTGATCAATTTATTGTGGCAAAAACCCCCGCTGCCCGTTGGGGTACACCTGAGGATTTGCAAGGGCCGGCAGTATTTTTGGCTTCAGAAGCTTCTAATTTTGTGAATGGACATATTTTGTATGTTGATGGTGGAATTTTAGCGTATATTGGCAGGCAGCCTTAGCGTTGATACTTTTGACATAAGCGATCAAAGCCAGTAAATTTGGGTAAGGGAAGGGTGTGCGATAGTGGATACTGTAACCATTGATGTGGTATCTCAAAAAGCCAAAGTTTCTAAAACTACGGTTTCGAGATATCTTAACGGAAAATACGAGCATATGTCGCAAAAGACGAAGCTTCGCATAAAAGCCGTTATAGAAGAGTTGGATTATAGACCAAATCTTTTGGCGCAAACACTCAAATCTAAAAAAACTGGTTTGATAGGCATTATAGTTTCGGATATTACCAACCCGGTTACTTTGCATATGATAAAGGGTGTAATAGACTATTGTTCAGGAGAGGGTTATCAGGTTGTAACCGCTAGTTGTGACGAAATGCTTGATAAAGAGCAGGAGTACATTCGCTCTATGGTGGACAGGCAAGTGGATGGCCTAATCGTAAACATAGTGGATTACAACGAATATGGCCTATTAAACTCGCTAAAAGAGCAGGGCGTAAACATAGTACTTGCAGACCGTACTATCAACAAGCCTTTGTTTGATACAGTGACGACAGATAACTATGATATGACTAAACACGCCGTAAAAACACTATATTCTATGGGTTATGAGGTGGTTGCACTGTTTTCGTCTTATTTGTTGAAAAGTAATGTTAGATTGGATAGATACAATGCTTTTTTGTATCAATCGACGGAGTTTATTCCAGACTCCACAAACCCAGAAAGTTTAGTATATATAGACACAAAAGACTTAGATGATTCCTACAAAAGCTCTTTAAAAGATTTTATGAGCAAAAATGCAGGTAAAAAGCTTGCTGTATTTGCATCCACCCCCATGGCCTTGATGAACCTGCTTAATGCCGCATATGAACTTAATATACGGATACCTGACGATTTAGGCGTGTGTGGATATGATAATCTTAACTGGACAAGGTTGATTTCCGGTGGAATTACAGTAATCGAGCAACCTTTTTATGAAGTAGGAACCGAAAGTGCCAAAATTCTTATACAGCGTATTAGAGGAGAAATGGAAGGTGCGCCAAAGTATGTAGAGCTTAAATCTAAGCTTATACTAAGGAATTCGACAAGTACCCTTCCATCCAAGCAGCAACCCCATCCTCTTCATTAGTAAGCGTAATATAATCACAGGCAGATTTAACTTCATCGTATGCATTACCCATAGCAATAGAGTAACCAGCATATTTCAGCATAGATAAATCATTATAACTATCACCAATAGCAACAACTTCCTCCCGCCGGATGCCAAGATGAGCAATGAGCTTATCTAGTCCGGCGGCTTTTGTTGCTTCTTTTGCTACAAATTCAAAAAGCCATTTGCCGCTGGCGTGGCAGTTTAGCTTGTCCCCAAAATGAGCAGGCATTTCTTTTTGGTGGATGGCTATCCGTTCAGGATAATCTAGCCATATGACATTTACCACATCTTTGGCAGCTATGTTTTGGATTTCATCTTGGCTGGCTACAATTCCCTTTGTACCTATTGCTTTTTCGTATTCTTTAAGAGGCTGGCAGTCCATGTTGAAAAACAGCTCGTCTTTGCTATAAATGGCAATTGGTAACTTTCGTTCCTCTCCTAGTTTGTAAACTTCCATTACTAAATCAGTTGCTAGCTCTACGTAAAACAATTGTTTTTTTGAGCGATGCATTACCACCATTGCCCCGTGATGCACAACAACAGGCATATCTTCCTCAAAAAGAGGGGTTACGCTGTTAAGTCCACAAAGAGGCCTTCCGGTGCAGGGGACGAAGTGCAATCCTGCTGCCAACCAATTGTGAATCGCCTTTTGTGTGCGCGGCGATATTGTGTAATCGTCTTTAAGCAAAGTGCCATCCATATCGGATGCTAGTAATTTGTAATTCATTATGACCTCGTTTGCCACAGCCCTAGGGCTGGATTTTCTATATAAAATACATTTTCTGTTTGTTTGATTGCTTCGTCCCAATCCATATATTGATAACCTACGGATTCAACAGCTTCTCTTCCTAAAAGGGGCGCAGCATAGGTAACGGTAAAGCGGCCATCTGTAGAGCCATGTATTAAATGGGCAGCGGCTGATAGATTATTTTTCAGCTCTTGCTCTGTTTTACAAAGTTCCAAAACTCGTTGACGGCCAACATAGCCGTATTTGCGAATGAGTCTATCATTTTCTGCATCTTCGCCAAAAGCTTTTACCCCTGGCGCAAGTACCAGCAGATGCCCGCCGTCTGCAATTGCCATGCGGGTGCGGTATACTGCCTTATTGCCTAGCCATGTAGAGTGAAAATCGTTTTCATCCAAATGAACCACACAATTTTGAATGGGCTTGTCTACATATATAATGTTATGCTTTTGACTTAGTGTGGCAGCTTCTTCAAAAATCATGCGTTGGCGGCCTGTGTATAGGCCTATGATTTCATCTTTGTCTACTACTGTTAGTACATATTCAATTGGTAATTGTTTTAAAAAATGCGCTTCGGCGTAGTCAAAAAGCTTGCGCACAGGCGTATCTATTTTGCCCAAAATGCGCTCTATACCGTAAAAAGCCCCTAACATGTGCGATGCACTGATAAACTGGTTACCGCCGCATCCTACAACTATGTTTTTGGTATAGTTTGCCATGCCCGCTACTTCGTGGGGTACCACTTGGCCTATGGAGATTATTAAATCGTAAGATGGATCGCAGAGGTGAGTTGACACTTCTACAGAAATATCCTCATTCATTAAACTTTCGGAGATTTCGTTTACATAGCTGGCAGGTACTTTGCCTAAGCTTACTACGCCATCTCGCCAAAGGTGGGTTAAAAAGCATTCTTCTGGGATGTCTCCGAAGAAGCTTAGCTGTTCGGCTCTTGTCATGGGGGCGTGGCTGCCCAGGGCAGGTAAAATTTTGACTTCTATATCTTGAGCAGTTAGCATTTCATAATACATGCCTGTGATTAAGCCTCCGCCGGAATGTGGCCTTGTGGCATCTGGCGGAATTAATAGAACTTTGTTAAGATTTTTGTTTTGTAAGGTTTTTTCCAATTGTTGGCGGATATTTCCTGGCTTCATTTATCTCATCATCCTTTCGATCTCAAACTCTCGCGCAAGCATGTCCATGTAAATTACGTCAACATACTTCCCGTCGCTAAAATACCATTCGCGCCGCCGCCCAGCTTCTTTAAAGCCGACTTTTTTATAACACGCTATACCACCATAATTATCTGCACGAACTGAAAGCATGATGTTGTTAAGATTTAACTGTCTAAATCCGTAATCAATTACCAAACGAATGGCCTCTGCTCCATAACCCTTGTTGTGATGTTCTGTCTCGCCAATCATAATACCGAAAAAACCATGACGATGAAGATGATCAATGTTATGTAAGCTGATCTGACCAATCAGTACATCTCCATCAAGTAGTACAATAGCGAAACGATGCCCCTCTAACTCTTCAAGGGTTTTTCTTGCGCTTGCTGGCGATACGTGGTTGCTAAGGCCTCCGAAGCCTTCTGCAATATTTCTGTCGTTCATCCACTCAACCCATTTATCTGTAAAATCTTCTGGGTTAAATGGCGAGAGATATAGCCTCTCTCCTACTAGTTTGCGAAAGAATTTCATATTTAACTCCCCTTCAATGTAATCAAATCAAGTCTTGTGTGCAACAACTCAATGTAAAAATCTTTTTGTACCTGTGGCATAACTGCTAACATTCCCTCTTGTTCTGGTATATCACTAATAACTGCCTCTATTTTTGTCATGTCTACTATACTCGCGAAGCGCGCAACAGCCTCAGCGCAATCTTTATTTTCGCCGTTCATTATAAAATCAAAAGGATTAATTTTATGACCTTCGTTATCAAGGCCGGTATACTTATAGGCGCATTCAACGTTGTAGGCATCATTTTTCATATCAGCAACACTACCAAGCCTTTTTTGCATCTGTGTAAGCCCCCGCTTGTTGAAGAAAGCATTACCGTTATCATAAACCGGTGCTAAAGTTTGGTCTCCGCTTATTGTATTAATCAAAATGCCCCAATTTCCATTGTTGCGGTCATTATTGCCAATAAAAGCGTCAATGACGAACAAATCCCAAAATCTTTCTTTTACTCCCGGCATCACTTTTAAATTGTCTTGCCCGTTTATTGTGGCAAGCACTTCATCAAGCAAGGTTTCTGAACCTGTTCCGCTGTACTCATCGATATCATTTGACATAAAACTGTTCTTTAAATCGTGAAAGGGAATAAGGTATGCTAATGCATTACTGGCTCCATTTTTTGTGAAATCTTTACAAGCTACAACTATTTTGTTTTTTCTTACGCCCAAAACTGTTTCATGCACCGGGATGTCTAAAACTTCGTAAATTTTAGAGCCGAGATATTCACTTAGTGGGCTAGTTGTATACGATATTTGAGGGTTAAGCAAATCCCTTGTGGTTTTGGGATATTTGATCATCCAAACGCTATCATTATATACAATAGCTTCTTTCGCGCCGGCATTGCCTCCATAAAATATACTTTTTGCGATAGGAGCTTCGTCAAAATTTACAAGTTTCAACATACTCTTCCCTCTCTTCATTCAAAATGTGGATTTAATTATATGTAGAGCGCATAGATATGTCAAAATTATTGCGAAATTTTCAGAAGAATGATACCATAGAAGCAGAAGAACCTAATGAAACGAGGAGCGAATAATTGTGTTAGGGGGTGCGGAAATGGATGTAATGACAGAAGATCAAGTTAGAGATTATGCTAACAGCATATTAGAATTTAAAGATACAGAGACTGCAAAAGCGGGTGTTGGTCAAATTACAACATTTAATCAACTGGGATTTAAAGGAGTCAATGATAAACCAGACGGCTGGTATCTCCCTAACAATACATCGTTTCCAGCAATTATACTAGAAACAAAAGCAGCAAAACATCAACTAAAAGAGAATCACGTTAACGAGTTGATAAAAAATTGTGAGATAGTTAAGACTAAATACAAAAATGTTATTGGTATTTTATATAACGGGATAGAAATTAGAGTGTTTAAAGAAAATAAAGAAATACCAACGCAACCAATGCTTCAAAACAAAGAATACTATTTATCTTTTTTTGAAAATAGTAAAATTGATAAAAATATGATCTATACCCTTACGAAAAAAATAAATGACACATTGCATTTTGATTTTGGTGTAAAAAATTTATATCACAGGATGGTATTTACTGCCTGCACACTTGTAGCCAAAAGATATGGTGCAACGTTACACAAAGGAATGAATTTCAAAACCTTTCAAATGTCAATACAATCAACCTTACACGAGTCTTTTCAAGCGGAAGTTAGACAAAGAAACAAATTAAATGTATTGTTAGAAGTATACGGCGAAATAAAGATGAACTCGTCAGGAGACCAAAGCTCTATAGATAAATTTATTGATTGGGTATCTGAAATATCTGATTCTATAAATTCTGACTATTGGAATGGTGAAGATGTAATGGCCATCTTTTTTAACGAGTTTACAAGATATAAAGGAAAGTCAGAAAAAGGCCAAGTTTTTACTCCAGACCATATAACATCATTTATGTATAAGCTTTTAGAAGTAAATATGGTTGATAGTATTTTAGACGCTGCTTGCGGTTCGGGCTCTTTTTTGGTGAAATCTATGTGTAATATGATTAAGCAAGCCGGGGGTTTAAGTACAAATACCGCAAAAAAAATTAAAGAATCTCAGCTATACGGTATTGAATTTGACAGAGAAATTTTTGCTTTAGCTTGTGCTAACATGTTAATACATAAGGACGGGAAAACTAATTTAGAGCAACTAGATTCAAGAAAGGCAGAGGCTATTAAATGGATAAGAAGCCTTAGCTTTAACGAAGATACTAGCTTGCGTAAACATCATATCACTAAAGTATTGATGAACCCGCCATTCGAAAATAAATACGGATGTTTAGATATAGTTGAAAATGTATTGAATAATGTAAAAAACGGAATAGATTGTGCCTTTATATTACCTGACAATAAGCTCGAAAAGAATAAGAATAAAGCAAGTCGGATATTAAGTAAACACAGACTTATAAAAATCATAAAACTGCCAGAAAATATATTCTCTGGGGTTACTACTTCTGTCTTTGTATTTAAATCTGGCGAGGCTCAAAATGATAACAAAATTTTTGCATGTTACATACAAGATGATGGTTTTGAAACTGTTAAAAACCAAGGAAGACACGATGTAAAAGACCGCTGGAACGATCTTGAGGATATTTGGATAGATATTATATACAGGAGAAGTGGAGATAGCAGTATACAATGGCTAGACCCTAATGAGAATTTAAGTTTTGTCGTAGCAGACGAAAAATTTGATATAAAAGACAATGACTTTAGGAAAGTAATCCTAGATTATGTATTGTATAATTACAATATAGATGCAAAACTTTTTAAAGAAAAGGTATCGAATAAATTATTATACTATTTTGATTGCGAGTTTACACCTAATGAAACTAAGATATTAAATGTACTGGATAAATACAGAGAAAGCTCTCGAAAAAACACACTTCCCGAACTAAACATTGATACGTGGAAGCCATTCACCATTGAAGCCTTAATTTGCCCACAAAAGATAAGCAAGCCAGAAAAAAGGACATATGCAAGCTACGAAGAAGGCGAAACCCCCTTTGTAGCTTCTGGAAACTATAACAATGGAGTTGTAGGTTTTGTTCAGGTTAAAGAAGGTGAAAGCGTTGATGCTGGCAACTGCATTACAGTGAGTGCAGTAGATGGTTCATCATTTTACCAAAAAAAAGATTTCCTTGGGAGAGGTGGCGGCGGTTCGTCTATTAATATAATTAGACATGAGCAAATAAACGAATTTATAGGAGTTTTTTTATCAACAGTAATTGGGAAAGTTTGCTCTAAGTATAAATTTGCAGATATGTGTTCAGCTGCGGCACTTAAAAAAGAAGTATTATATTTACCTGTGAAGGAAAACGAACCTGATTGGGATTTTATGGAATCGTATGTGAAATCAGTTCCACTCTTTGAACTTGTTTCAAACAAAATATAAATACAATGTTAAATCTATATAAAACGCCGAAAAGGCGGCTTTATGTTATGCTACGAAACTGCTTCGCAATTTCTCAGCGTAATTTCGGTAAGACAAACGCGCTATGCGCGTTTTCTTATTGCTATTATTGCGAAATTTTCAGAAGAATGATACCATAGAAGCGTTCCTACGAATTCTTCAAGAAAGAGGTACCTTATGTCAGACAGACTACAAAAAATAAGAAACTTTTGCATAATCGCTCATATCGACCACGGCAAATCTACACTTGCCGATAGGCTAATAGAAAAATCAGGAGTACTCACTCAAAGAGAGATGCAGTCCCAGGTGCTTGACAATATGGATTTGGAGCGAGAGCGTGGCATTACTATTAAAGCACAGGCTGTTCGCCTGATACACAAAGCTCCTGATGGTGAGGAATATATCTTAAATCTAATAGACACCCCAGGACATGTAGACTTCACTTATGAAGTATCACGCAGCTTAGCAGCCTGTGAGGGCGCGCTTCTTGTAGTGGATGCAGCCCAAGGTGTGGAAGCTCAAACAATGGCCAATGTTTACCTGGCTTTAGACAATAACTTAGAAGTGTCTCCAGTAATCAATAAAATTGACCTCATTGCGGCAGACCCTGACAGAGCCAAAAAAGAAGTTGAAGATATGATAGGCCTAGATGCCTCTGAAGCACCGCTAATATCCGCCAAAAACAGCATTAATATAGACCACGTTTTTGACTGCATAGTAAACACAATTCCGCCGCCAAGTGGAGATCCCAATGCACCTGTAAAGGCACTTATCTTCGATTCCTTCTACGATCCTTATAAAGGGGTTATCGTTTTTATTCGTGTAATGGATGGTACGCTCAAAAAAGGTAGCCATGTATATTTTATGGCTTCCGAAAAGGATTTTGAGATAGTAGAAATCGGCTTTTTTGGCCCGGGTAAATTTGTACCATGTGAAGAACTAAGCGCGGGAGATGTAGGTTACATCACAGCCAGCATCAAAAATGTTAGAGATACTAGGGTAGGGGACACGGTGACGGAATTCAACAGACGAACCGAAGATGCCTTCCCAGGCTACAAAAAGGTAAACCCTATGGTGTATTGTGGAATTTACCCCGCAGACGGTGCAAAATATCCCGATTTGCGCGAGGCTTTAGAAAAGTTGCAACTTAACGATGCCGCCTTGCAGTTTGAAGCAGAAACTTCTACAGCGTTGGGTTATGGCTTCCGATGTGGATTTTTAGGACTGTTGCATCTCGAAATTATTGTAGAGCGGATAGATAGAGAGTTTAATATTGAGCTAGTAACCACTGCCCCAAGTGTTGTTTATAAAGTTCACATGACGGATGGCACAGTCATTGACTTATCCAACCCAGCAGATTTACCGGATATCACACGCATAGACTATATGGAAGAGCCCGTAGTAAAAGCAGAGATTATATGCCCGCCAGAGTATATTGGCCAGATAATGGAACTATGTCAAGAGCGGCGCGGCGTATATATAGGCATGGAGTATGCTGAGGCGACCAGAACAGTACTTCAATATGAAATGCCACTAAACGAGATAATTTATGACTTTTTTGACACCTTAAAGTCCCGCAGCAGGGGTTATGCATCCTTCGATTATGAGTTATCTGGGTATCAACGCTCGCAGTTAGTAAAGCTGGATATTTTAATACATCACGAAGTGATGGATGCGTTGTCGTTTATTGTATTCTCCGGTTCTGCCACAGAACGCGGACGTAAGATTGTAGAAAAACTGAAAAAAGAAATCCCAAGACACCAATTTGAGATTCCGTTGCAAGCCGCCATAGGCAGTAAAGTTGTTGCCCGTGAAACATTGGGTGCACTGCGCAAAGATGTACTTGCCAAATGTTACGGCGGCGACATCACCCGTAAAAAGAAACTACTTGAAAAGCAAAAAGAGGGTAAAAAGCGTATGCGTCAGGTTGGTAATGTAGAAGTGCCGCAAGAGGCCTTTATGAGCGTGCTGAAATTGGATTCCGAATGATGACTACAGGTCTTTATATTCACATACCATTTTGTGCCAATAAATGTGATTATTGCGATTTTTTGTCTTTCGATAATAAAGAACATCTATGGGAAGCCTACTATAATGTTCTAATAGAAGAGTTAAGTAACTATACTCAAAGTACGCCGATTGATAGCATCTATATTGGCGGAGGCACGCCTACTGTCTGGTTTGGATCGGGTTCATCAATATCATCAAAGGCGATCCCAAAGCCAATTTACGGGGCAGAAATTACATGCGAAGCTAACCCTAGTACATTGGATGATGAAAAAATAACAACGCTTGCAGCAATGGGGGTTAATCGTATCAGCTTAGGCTTGCAAGCATGGCAGCCAAGGCTTTTGCAGGCTATAGGGCGCAGGGATTCTTCTTTTGCACAAGCATTTAAGGCACTTAGGCGCGAAGGATTTGCTAATATAAACGTAGATTTAATGTTTGCCCTGCCTGGTCAAACGATGATAGATTGGGAGGAGACATTATCCCAAGTTGTAGCTCTACAGCCAGAGCATATTTCGGCTTACGGCCTTACACTAGAGGAAAGCACACCATTATATTCGCGATTCAATGGTTTTGACGAAGAAGCTGACCGTCAAATGTATCATTACTGCAAAGTTTTTTTACAAAAAAACGGCTATAATCAATACGAACTCTCAAATTTTTGTAAGCCGGGTTTTGAAAGCATTCATAATCTACGATACTGGAAGCGAAAACCTTATAGAGGTTTTGGATTGGGTGCGCATTCTTTTGAAAATAACCAACGCTGGAATAACACAACAGATTTAGACCAGTATTTAAGTGGCGAATCAGTTCGCGAAAATATAATCACAATATCAGATAAAGATGCTGAGGCCGAATCTATATTTTTAGGCTTGCGTATGACAAAAGGCATAAAACCAATTGAATCTCATAGGCCGTGGATCGAAAAAATGAAAAACGACGGGCTATTAAAAGAAAATAACAAGCGAATATTTTTAAGCGACAAAGGAATGGATTTAGCGAATATAGTTATGGCAGGCTTTCTAGAATGATGTTATACTGAAGCCGTCTAAAATAAAACAAAAGGGGAGCTAACCTATGTTAAAAGTAGCAATGTTAAGCGGATGGCACGTACACGCTTACGATTATGCCAGACAGTTTGGAAGAAGAAATGATGCAAAAGTAACCGTAGTATGGGACGAAGAGCCAGAAAGAGGCAAAAAATTTGCAGCAGATTTCGGCGTAGATTTTGAGGCCGATTTAGACGCAGTATTAGCCCGCAGCGATGTAGATGCAGTAGCAGTAGACGCACCAACAAATATGCACCGTGAAGTCATGGTAAAAGCAGCCAACGCTGGCAAGCATATCTTTACAGAAAAAGTACTGGCACTTACAATTGAAGATTGTATGGCTATTAAAGAAGCTGTAGAAAAAAATGGTGTAAAATTCTGCATATCCTTCCCACACCGTACACATCCACATAACCTATTTGCCAAGCAAGTGATTGAAAAAGAGTTGCTCGGTAAAATTACTATGTTCCGTGTGCGTAATGCGCACAACGGATCATCTGGCGGATGGCTTCCACCTCATTTTTATAACGAGGATCAATGCGGCGGCGGTGCTATGATAGATTTAGGCGCACATCCTATGTACTTAGTACGCTGGCTGATGGGCAAGCCGGCAGAAATGGCCTCTGCTTTTACAAAAGTAACAGGCAATCCTGTAGAGGATAATGCGGTTTCTCTTATGAAGTATGCCGATGGCGCAATTGCGATTTCTGAAACAGGCTTTGTGTCTGCAAGAAGTCCATTTATGTTAGAAGTATATGGAACAGATGGAAACCTTACTATAAATGGTGATGTTGTTCGTCTAATTTCTGCTAAAGCTAACCCGGATGTACCGGGTGTAGTGGTTCCTCAATTGCCTCCTCCGCTACCATCTGCAATTGATCAATTTGTTGATGCTATTCTTAATGGTGGAGAAATTGTATTTGGCATGGACGATGCTATTGCTTTAACCGAAATGATGGTAGCAGCGTATAAAGCGCACGAGCAAGGTGGATTTGTAAAAGTTTAAGTTTGTGATATAAAAGTAAAAGCTCGGGCGCATGTTTACCGAGCTTTTTATAATATTAAGGAGAAAACTATGGGATATTTTCCGTATTGTTTAGTTGGGGTAAAGATTCATCCAATAGTCCCAGAAATGAGTAACAGTGTGCCGCTATATTTAAGCTTAGCAGGTGATAGTCCCTTTAGAGATGAGTTTGAAACCAAATCACAAGTAGATTTTAGCGATGCGGTTTATAATAAAATTCACAAAAATAAAAACGTTAGTTGGAGTGTCGGGGCTTACCTTGAAGATAGATCTGCTGGCCTAGATAAATATCCTCAAATGCGAGAGCAAAAAAGGTATTATCATTTGGGTGTGGATATTAACTTTGAAAAAGGTACAGATATATTCGCGCCTTTAGATGGCGTAATTGTCCGTAGCGAGTATGAACCCGGAATAGGAAATTACGGCGGACTTGTCGTCTTAAAATGCACGGAGAACGAAACATCATTCTATCTATTATTTGGGCATCTTGAGAGGCATAGCTTGCCAACTGTTGGAAGCGAAATTAAAGTAGGAACAGCCCTTGCTAAAATCGGGGACTTTTGCGAAAATGGTGGATGGTATCAGCATCTACATCTTCAAGTGTTGACAGAGCAAGCTTACGCAGAAGGCTGGGTCAATAAAGGCTATTGCGCTTTAGACGAAATCCCAACAATCAGCAAATACGCTCCTGATCCGACTGTGTTTTTGATTGTTTAGCATTTCAAAGGGGGATTTCATGCAAAATATAAGAGTAACAAGCTTAAGCTTCTTCAACAAGCCAGACGAGCAAGTATGGACTGCCGTGCAAACAGCTGGCTTAATGAAAAGTGATTTAATAATCCTACCAGAAACATGGGCAGGGCGAGAAATGGAGACTCTTGAATCAGCAAGAGTACTCAAATTATGCGAACTAGCGAAGCAGTATAAGTCTTACATAATCTCTGGCATGTATCGGCAAACAGAAGATGGCGGTAGGATTAATTCAGCAATCCTCATTGGACGCAACGGCAAAATCGAAGGCATTTACGATAAAATGTACCCATATTGGGAGGAATTTGACCTCATTCCCCCAGTACAAATTGGCAAAGAGCCTATGGTGTTTGACACCGATTTTGGTAAGCTTGGCGTTGCCATATGTTTTGATGCAAACATCCCGGCCTACTGGCAGCGTCTCGCAGAGCTTGGTGCGCAGGTAGTCGCCTGGCCTAGTGCTTATTCTGGCGGCTCTTATCTTCAAGCACATGCCATTAATCATCATTACTACATCGTAAGTTCTACACACAAAAATGATTGCGTTGTGTACGATATCACTGGGAAAGAAATTTTGTATAACGCTGCTATAGAGGACGATGGCATCCTAATAAGCTCTATTGAATTGGATCTTGACCGTTGTATCTTTCACAGAGATTTTACAGTAGAGAAGAAAAAAGCCCTGCTTACAGCACATGCAGGAGATGTGATTGAGGAGCAATCTTTTCCTAAAGAAGGTTGGTTTGTACTAAAAAGTGTAAATAAAAATGTCAGCGTACGAGCACTTGCTCGTCAGTATGATATAGAAGAACTGCCAGCATATAAGCTGAGAAGTATTAAAGAATTGGATTACATGAGGGGGAAATGATGTTTAAAATTTGTATAATCGGCTGTGGAGAAATTGCGAAAGGCTTCCATGGACCGGCAATAAAAAAATATTGTGATGAAAACACAGATTTTGTTATGCAAGCTTGCTGCGATAGCGATATGCAAAAAGCAGAGGCTTTCGCAGAAATATTTGGCTTTAAAGCATCGTACAGCGATTATCGCAAAATGCTTGAAGTCGAAAAGCCAGATGCAGTTTGCTTAACAGCATCCTACACTGTTATCCCCAAAATAGCAATTGATGTGATGAACATGGGCTTTCCTCTAATTATGGAAAAGCCTCCGGGCGTGACTGGGCAAGAAGTGAAAAGCATAATAGCAGTAGCCGACAGTTTGAAAATGCCAAATCAAGTGGCATTTAACAGACGTTATACACCTATTTTAAATGAGCTCAAAAACCTTAGCAGAGATATACATAATATCCGCTGCGTTTTTCAAAGAGTTGGCAGAACAGACAATGACTTTTACACAACGGCCATCCATGGCATAGATACCGTAAAATATCTGGCAGACTGCGATTATAAACACGTAAGCTTTCGCTATCAAGAGCTTCCTGAAATAAATAAAGGCGCAGTAAATATTTATATGGACTGCATTATGGAATCTGGTGCTGTGGCTCAACTTACGTTTTGCCCCCATGGCGGCAAAGTTATAGAGGATTATTTTGTAACTTGCAAGGATAACGATTTTACTCTAAAAATGCCAGTATGGGGTTCTCCAGAATATCCCGGCGGTTTATGGCACTTTTCTGGCAACGAATGTGTAGGATATATAGCAGGGGATGATCCGAAATTTGGAACAGAGATGTTTGAAAGATTTGGCTTCTATTCCGAAAATGCTGACTTTTTTAACGATATAAAATCTAAAAATATGCCTGTAAATGATATACGATCTGCCCTGCAATCTGTAGAAATAGCGTACTGCATTCAAGAAAGGAAGACAGACTATCATGCATAAAAAATTCAACTACAAATCCCTCCAAGATCTTAAAAACGACATAGACAGCCTTGGATTAGATTTGGATTTTACCGAGGATTTAGACATCCTAACAAAACCTGTAAAACTTGGGGAGCGGCTTATCCCTAATGCCATGGTTGCACATCCTATGGAAGGTGGAGATTCAGACAGCTTGGGCGGCCCAAGTGATTTAACCTTTAGAAAATACGAGCGCGTAGCCGCAGGTGGGGTAGGGCTTGTATGGCTAGAGGCAGTTAGTGTAAATCAGGAAGGACGCTCCAACAAAGGGCAGTTATACATAAACAATGAAACCTTACCAGGATTTAAAGCGTTGGCAAAACGAATACAAAAAGCAGCAGGAGACACAAAACCGCTAACAATAGTACAGCTAAACCAAAGTGGCCGCTACAGCAAGCCCACTGGTACGCCTGCCCCAATGATAGCAAGCCGCAAGCCAGAACTTGACGAACGTTTTAAATTAGCTGATGACTACCCACTTGTTACAGATGAATACTTGGATGGCTTGGTAGATGACTTTGTCAAAGCCTCTATACTCTGTAAAGAAGCTGGTTTTGATGGGGTAGACATCAAGGCTTGCCATGGCTATCTATTACACGAGCTTTTATCTTGTTTTGACAGGCCAGGTAAATATGGAGGAAGTTTTGAAAACCGCAGCCGCCTAATGTTAGAAATTATAAATAAAGTACGAGAAGCCATCCCAGATCCTCACTTCATCATTTCTGCCAGAATAAACCTGTACGATGCCCTACCAATAAGCAGAGGCTGGGGTGTGGACATAGATGATTATTCCAAGGTTGATTTAACAGAGCCGATTAAGCTTGTTGATCTTTTGGTGAAAAGCGGTGTAACGCTGATAAATACTACCATGGGAAACCCACACTTCATACCACACATAAACCGCCCATATGATTTAGGCGCATACTACCCAGATGAAGCCCCCTTAGAAGGTGTGTACAGGCTGATTCATTATACGCGAGTACTACAACAAACTTTTCCACAAGCCAAGTTTGTAGGCGTGGGGTATAGCTGGCTTAGAGAGTTTTCTCCATACGTAGCAGCATGGATTTTAAAAACCGGTGGCGCGAGCCTCATTGGATATGGCCGTCAGTTTATTGCTTATCCTGATTTTGCTAAGGATATTATTGAAAAAAATAAGTTCGCGAAAAATAAGGTATGCGTATGCTGTAGCAAGTGCAGTATGCTAAAACGCGATGTAGGTACGTGTGGATGTGTAGTAAAAGATTCATCTGCTTATCTACAACTGTATAAAGATACATATAAGTGATGTGAAATACAACGTAGGGGCGGCAACCTGCCGCCCGCGAATATGTTGATTATCTGCGGGCGGCAGGTTGCCGCCCCTACATATATTAAATAAAACGGGAGAACTAACATGGACAAAAAAATAGCAGTAGTAACAGGAGCCGCCAGAGGCATAGGTCGCAGCATCGCAGAAAATTTAGAGAAAATTGGCTATCAAGTAGTGTATGCAGATATATCTTTTCCAGATTCAATTCAAAACACATGCATACTCTGCGACATCAGCAATCCAGAGCAACGTCAAAATTTATTAAATGAAACGATTGCACGCTTCGGAAAAGTTGATTTGCTTGTAAACAATGCAGGGATTGCCCCGCCAAAACGTATGGATATTTTAGAAACTACGCAAGACAGCTTCAAAAAGGTAATGGATATAAACTTAGAAGGTACATTTTTTATGTGCCAACTTTTTGCCAACCAAATGGTTAAACAGAATAATGGCGCAAGAATTATCAACATCGCCTCTATATCCAGCTATACATCATCCACACCACGCGGAGAATACTGCATATCTAAGGCAGGGGTTTCTATGGTAACACAACTTTTTGCAGATAGATTAGCAGAGCATGGCATAGGCGTTTTTGAAATACGCCCCGGCATAATTATGACAGATATGACAGCAGCAGTTAAAGACAAATATGTCAAACTTATAGAGGATGGCCTAACGCCAATCAAACGTTTTGGCCAGCCGCAAGATGTAGCAGAAGCGGTACTCGCCATAGCAGAAGGACGATTCGACTTCTGCACAGGGCAAGTGTTCAATGTAGACGGCGGATTTCATTTGAGGAGATTATAATAGAATCAAGATGAAAATCGACTCAAGCTTCGCCGAAAAAACGCCAGTTGCCGCGTATTTTTCGTCTCGCTTTCGTCTGTTTTCAACTAGATTCATTACAGGAGGCTATAATGCAATATAACACTCTAATTATCGGTAGTGGCTGTGCCGGTTTTAACGCCGCAGATTGTTTGTACGATTTAGGCGTTAAAAATATCGCCCTTATTACCGAGGGCATAAACATGGGGACATCCCGCAATACAGGCAGTGACAAGCAAACTTATTATAAGTTGACATTGGCGGGGGAAGAACCGGATTCTGTCTACGAAATGGCTCGTACCTTATTTGATGGCGGGGCCGTGCACGGGGATATCGCTTTAACAGAAGCAGCTTGCTCTGCTACAGCTTTTATGAAACTTGTGCAACTGGGCTTGCCTTTCCCCGCTAATCGTTACGGTGCTTTTGTGGGATATAAAACTGACCACGATCCAAGGCAAAGAGCAACTTCCTGTGGGCCTTTAACTTCTAAACTTATGACAGAAGCCTTAGAAAATTCAGTAAACTCCAAAGGCATCACCATTTTAGATAATAGCCAAGTTGTTAAACTACTGACCAGTGATAATCAAATTAGAGGACTGGTTTTGCTTAAAGATGGTGAATATCAAACCCTGTATGCACAAAACATCATTTTAGCCACAGGAGGCCCTGCCGGCATATATCATAATGTGGTATATCCTGCAAGCCAAACGGGTGGTACTGGCCTAGCTTTAGATGCAGGTGCAATGGCCGTTAATCTACAAGAATGGCAGTATGGCTTGGCAAGTATAGATTTCCGTTGGAATGTTTCTGGTACATATCAACAAGTTTTGCCAAGGTACATATCTATAGATGAAGATGGCAAAGAGCATGAATTTTTACCAGATTATTTTGACAACCCTATAGAGGCCTTAGATATGGTGTTCCTAAAAGGATATCAATGGCCGTTTGATACATTAAAGGTTGGTGGCTCTTCCCGTGTAGACTTAGCCGTAGCTGCCGAAACTGGTGAAAAAGGACGCAAGGTATATATGGATTTTCGCCAAAATCCTATCGGCCTAGATTTTGCTAAGCTTGCTCCAGAAACATATGATTATCTAAAAAATTCTGATGCGCTATTTGGTACACCTATAGAGCGTTTGGCAAAAATGAATCCAAAAGCCATAGATTTGTACAAGAATAACGGCATAGACATATTTAAAGAGCCCCTTCGTGTGGCTGTTTGTGCTCAACACTGTAATGGCGGCATAGCTGTAGATGCCAATTGGGAAAGCTCTGTCAAAGGCCTATATGTGGTAGGAGAAGCCGCCGGAACTTTTGGCGTATATCGCCCAGGCGGCAGCGCACTTAACTCAACCCAAGTTGGAGCAATGAGAGCCGCTGAAAGCGTTTTTCGTAAAACAAGCAAAAAGAATAAAATTGTCGATGAGCCTATTAAATTCAATCCGTCAGCAGTAGTAGGCGAATACGAGCAAATTTACAATCGCGAAGAAACCTGTCAAGCGATGAGTTTACATGCTGCTTATGTCCGAAACTCTGACGAAATGAAAAAACTACATACAAAACTATGTCAATTGCGTGATAATTTTTTTGAAGAAAATTCGGTACAATCAAAGGCAGCCTTACCGCAACTTTACAAAAACTACGATATACTTTTAACACAAATAGCCATACTTTCCGCTATGATATTTTCAGCAAAAAACATCGGAACCCGCGGAGGCGCATTGGTAGATAGCCATATGCAGAGTGACGAAAAACACATGGATAAGGTTATAAATACTCATCATAATGGAGAGTCTTATTTTGAGCAAGTGAGGCCCTTACCCCCTTGTGATGACTGGTTTGAGAAGGTTTGGGCAGAAAGGGAAAATAGAATATGAAGGCAAAGTTAAATCAAAAATTTAACAAAGAGATAAATCATGTACATTTTATAGGTATAGGTGGCATTAGCATGAGCGGCCTTGCAGAAATTTTACGCAATAAAGGCTTTACCGTATCTGGATCAGACCGTGAAGAAAAGAATACTACAAGACATTTATCAAGCCTAGGTGTAGATATAAAATTTGGACATAAGGCAGAAAATATTACTGACGAAATGGATTTAATTGTATATACAGCCGCCATTAAGCCAGATAACCCAGCATTTGCTGCTGCAAAACAAAAAGACATCCCAATGCTGGATAGAGCGCAGTTGCTTGGGCTAATTATGGATGATTATGAAAACTCTATAGCTGTGGCAGGTGTACATGGCAAAACTACCACAACCTCTATAGTAACAGAAGTGTTGCTTGCTGCAGGGCTTGACCCTACTATATCTATCGGAGGTTTTGTTGAAAGTATTGGCAGCAATCTTAGGATAGGCAATTCTTCATATTTTTTAGCAGAAGCTTGTGAGTATGCTGATAGCTTTTTGCAGTTTAGGCCAAAAGTAGGGGTCATTTTAAACATAGACAGCGATCACATGGATTACTTTGGTACATTTGAACGCTTAGTAGACTCGTTTAAACGTTTTGCAAAAAATATCCCAGAAGATGGCACATTAATTGTCCACAGCAGTTGTGCTAATCAAGTGATTGATGGGCTAAAGTGTAAGGTTATTGTTTATGGAGAAGGCAGTCAAATTTGGGCTAAGGATATAAAATATAATTCCGATGTTCAGCCTAGTTTCACCATTATGGATAAGCAAAACGCTTTGGCTGACGTAAATCTAAAATTACGTGGAGCTCATAATATAGATAATTGTTTAGCGGTTGCCGCAGTCGCTAATGTTTTAGATATTCCAATTGAAGCCACAGTTAAAGGCCTGCAAATAGCCGTAGGTGCCAAACGTCGTTTCGAGCATAAAGGCGAATACAATGGCATAACTATAGTGGACGACTATTCTCATCATCCTACTGAAGTAAAAGCTGGGCTTGCTTCAGCCTCTAAAAATAAAAGGCTTATATGCGCGTTTCAACCTCATACTTATACACGTACTCAGTATTATTTAGAAGAATTTGGCAAGTCTTTTGAAGCAGCCGATGTGGTTCTAATTTTGCCCACATACGCTGCTAGAGAAGAACCGATAGGCCCTGAAGTAAATTATATGTCGAAAATGTTATGTGATGAAATAGCAAAAAATGGCAAGCAATCTCTGTTTTTCGACGACTTTAGCTCTGCTGCAGAATGGATAAAGTTGAACGTAAAGCTTGGTGATTTATTAATTACTATGGGCGCTGGGGACATAAATGTTTTAGGAGAAGGCCTTATCTCGGGGGATTTGTAGGCCTTTGCTTGTGATGGTTTTTCCACATATCCACAGTGTAATATGTGGGTATTTGCGGATAACTTAATAAATGCATTTTTAGCCCATAATTACAGGAATTATGAAAAAACCTTGTAATTATGGGCTTTTCTAAACTTCGATAAGCTTCGACATGTGGATAATGTGTCGATTAATTTTTTCTAATGCTGAATAAGCTTGTAAAAGTCACATTAAGTTATCCACATGTTTATGCACATTTCCACGGAATAATGTTTATAATTCACACTACACAAACTATTAAAATTGTTGTAGAATTGGTATGGTAATTTCTATGGAATTATCCTGAGGAAATTTCCTACGAAGTTTTCCTATTTAATGTTTAAAAGGTGGTCTTTTTTTATGCGTCCAATTGTGTTTCATGCTGCATACGAAACGAATGTTTCTTTGCCAGCGACTTTTGTTGACCGTTATATGCCGGTGTGTACGCCGGTTTATGCGTTAATTTACATATATGGCTTGCGGCACGCATTATCTGGTGGCGGTAATTTATCGACCCAAGAAATTGGCAATGTTTTTAATATTTTAGAAACTGACGTGCTAAACGCTTGGAAATATTGGGAAAATGAAGGCCTAATTAAACTAGAGTCTAATGACGAAAGCTTAGCTATAGAGTTTTTGCCTTTAGAAAAAGCGCAGGAAATTAAAGTAGAAAAGTCCACTGAGGACAAGCCTGTCATAAGCCCAAAATTCGATGTATCTATACGGCCACAGTACACAATAGAGGAATTGGCGTTTTACCAAAAGCAGAGTAAAGATATTGCAAGTTTATTTTCTCATGGCGAGCAAACTTTAGGTAAGCTGCTTACGTATAATGATATGAATGTATTATTTGGCTTTTACGATTGGCTAAGATTGCCCATAGATGTAATTTTGTACATGCTAACTTATTGCTCAAACGGAGACCATAGAGATTTACGTTACATAGAAAAGGTAGCATTAGACTGGGCAGAAAGAGGCATTAATGCAGTATCTGACGCTGAAGAATACACGCAAACTTTTGATAAAGATTTTAGAGAAGTAATGAGAGCATTAGGCCAGCCTTCGGCTTTCCCTTCTGTTACACAACGCAAGTACATGAAAAAATGGCTGTTTGAGATGGAGATTCCGTTGGAACTTATATTAGAAGCCTGCGATAAAACAGCAGTACAAATTGGCAAACCTAAGCTCACATACATAGATAAGATTTTGGCAGATTGGCATAAAAAAGGCATAAAAACCTTAGAGGAAGTTGCGGCCGATGGTGCAAGTTGGCAAAAAAACGAAAAGCAAGAGCGCAGCAAAGGAAAAACACTGACCATGCCTCGTAATCGTTTTGTGAACTTTAAATCTCGCGAAAGGGATTACGAGCAAATTGAACGAATGGAGCAGGAGTATTTAGATAAGAAATACGGTGGTATTTGATGAGCTATAAAACCGCTTTTAGAGATGTCATTAGGGATTATGAAGTGGATAGAGAAAGATCAGCTGCTTTACTAAATAAGCGTAAAGCTGAAATTTATGACAGTTTGCCTAAACTTAAAGTGCTTGACGAAGCTATATCCCAGTCTGCATTAACGGCAGCAAAACAAATTTTAGCTGCTGGTGAAAAAAATAAAGATATTGAAGCGTGGCTTACAAAAAGCCAAAACCTTATAGCTGAAAAAAAGCAACTACTAGCAGAAAATGGAGTGCCAGAAGATTATCTCGCTGAAATATATCAATGTGATATTTGCAAAGATACAGGTTATGTAGAAAATATGCGCTGCCGTTGTTTAAAGCAGCGAATGATAGACAAATATTACGATTTATCAAATATACGAGATTTACTTGAAATAGAAAATTTTGATAATTTTGATATTCGCTATTATAGCAAAACTGTAGACTCTTCTGTCGGGATGTCTCCATATCAAAATATACAGCGGATTTATCGTATTTCTGCTGATTTTGTGCGAGAGTTTGATAGCAGCTTCCAAAATCTACTGTTTTACGGCGACACAGGATTGGGCAAAACATTTATGTGTAACTGTATAGCCAAAGATTTGCTAGATAATGGACATACAGTGTTGTATGTTACTGCCCCGCAAATTTTTAAATTGGTAGAGGATTATCGTTTTAATCGTAATGATATGGAAGAACCAGACTATGTTATAGATGCTGTTACAGATGTAGATTTGTTGGTTTTAGATGATTTAGGCGCAGAGTTTAGCACTATTGTAACTAGTGCTGCCTTATTTGATATAATAAATCAGCGTTTACTAGCAAAAAAATCTACAGTAATTTCTACAAATTTATCTTTGGTAGAATTTGAGGCTCAATATTCTGCAAGGATATTTTCGCGCTTTTTGGGTCACTATCGAATGTCTAAGTTTATTGGCGATGATATACGCGCCAAAAAGAAATACAGCGAATTAAGTTGAAAATCGACTCAAGCTTCGCCAGAAAAACGCAAAGTGCCGCGTATTTTCTGTCTCGCTTTCGCCGTATTCAACTAAATTCACAATACGAGGGAGGATGATTTTTATGATGAAAAAAATTATCAAAAGTTTTATTGCAGTTCTGCTCATCACAGTGATGATGGCTGTACCGGTTATGGCGGCAGAAAATGAGGAAACAGTAACGCGCATACCTTACAATATTGCGGTGCGCGGTGCAATCAATAATCTGCCAGCACTAACAGGTATGGATGATATGATTGATGACATATACGAAGTAAGAAGACATTTGCGAAACTGGCGTGATCACAGGGACAGGTCTGGCACTGGTACCAGAGAAGAAATAGCTGAGATGGACAGGCAAGTTGGCGACCTTACAGCGCAAATGAATACTATGCGTATAACCCAAGAAATATTGCGTACATCTACAGAATTTTCTATGAGAAATAGTATGACGAACATTGCAAATATCAACCTTGATATTCAATTGATGGAAGCTAATTTAGAATTGGATCGAATTGCATTGCAAAACGCTGCATTACGTTTGGCTGCCGGTCTAATAAGCGAAAGTGATTTTACTATTGCTGAGTTAGAATTACAACAACAAGAGGCTGATTTAGCCGCAAGGCAAGTTTCTTTAGAAACAGAGCAACAGAGTTTAAATCGTATTTTGCAACGTTCAATTACTGGTAATTATTATGTAGTGGTGGATAAAGAGCTTATTGACTTGCCAAGTGATTTAAACGAGCATGTAAGGCGCGCAGCACCCCGCCAAGCAAATGTACGTCAAAGAGATGTAGCCCTTAACAGGGCACGTTCTAATTGGAACAACGAGACATTAAGAGCAGGACCAGAGCGTGGTGCATTAGAACGCGCTTTTAATCAAGCACAAAGAGAGCGCGCAGAGTCCTTACGCGCTACAGAAACGGAAATTCGTAATCAGTACAATAATTTGCAAGCGTTAAATCGCCAAAATGCTTCTTTAGAAATTGAACTGCAACGAGCCAACGAACGTTTAGAAGTTGTTAAGCTCAATCAGCAAGCAGGTAGAGCTACAGCTTATAATATAAGCAGAGCAGAACTTGCAATTTTACAGATTGAAATTTCGCTTCAAAGAAATTTTAACAACGCTTGGAACGCACAGTTTGCTTTTGAAAATCCGTTTTTGTTAGTGCTTTAGCCCGTTGATGATTTGAACAAAGGCGTTTAAATCCAGATATATCATGGGCTTGAAGGGGGTTTAAAGAAAATATGGGATACCCTGTAGATATGAACAATCCTTGGTATCATGGATCGCCGGAGGTAATAGATGTTTTACATGAAGGCTCGACTATTACTCAATGGAAAGAGCTTGCCAAGGCTTTTGCAAAAAAGCCAAAACTCCTTAGTTATAACAAAATATTTGGTAGGATATTTCATACAGGCATTAGAAAAGGATTTCTGTATGTCGTAGACGAGCCTTTAATCATGGATGTGGATATTTATCAACATCCAAACACGACTATGGATAAAGGCGTAGAGTTTCTCACGAAGAAGCCATTGAAGTTAAGGCGAGTGTAAATAAAAATATATTATTGTTGCTACGCCTTGTAGTTGATGATTCTATCAAAAGCGCTCTAAGCCTGTGTTTATCATGTTTGCTGTAACAATGCTACAAGCTCTACATGCGGTGTATGCGGAAACATATCATGGGCGCGCATCGCTGTGAGTTTATAACCTGCATCCAAAAATGCTGGTAAATCTCGTGCTAACGACGAAGGCTTACAAGACACATACACAATTTTTTCTGCATCAAAAGCGATTAATTTTGGCAAGGCCTTAGGATGTATTCCGTCCCGGGGAGGGTCTAAGATCATTGCATCTGGCTTTCCTATGTCGGCATCGTCTATAATTTTTAATACATCGCCCGCTATAAATTGGCAGTTATTTATGCCATTTAGCCGGGCGTTTTCTTTTGCTGCCTCAATAGCCTCTGACACAAGCTCTATGCCGATTACTTCTTTTGCATGTGGGGCAATGACTTGAGCAATTGTTCCTGTGCCGCAGTATAGGTCGAATATTCGCTCTGCTTTGCCAGCGAATTCTGCAACGGTGTTGTACAGCCATTCTGCTCCGGCAGAGTTCGTTTGAAAAAACGAAAAAGTAGATATACGAAATTGAAGACTGCATATTTTTTCGTAAAAATAATCTCGTCCATAAAGTGTTTGAACATTTTCAGGCACTACGGCATCTGATACTACATCGCTTGTAGTATGAAGTATTCCTGTAATTTGTCCCTCTAATGTTAGCTTTAGTAAGTTTGTAGACCATTGCGCTACAAGAGCTGCATCTACATCAGAAGTAGTTACAAGATTGACTAAAACTTCGCCTGTAAACTCCCCGCGGCGTAGCACTAGATAACGTAAAGTACCGGTGTGGCGCATACGGTGATAAAACGCTTCGTTACTCTCGCGAAAATGCGCTAAAGTAGCTAGGGCGATTGATTTAAAATCCTCTGGAATGATAGCACAGTCTTTAGGGACAACAACTTCATAAAAATTGTTACGTTTGCGTATGCCTAAGGACAAAGGCGCGTCTTTGCCAGAATCCCCAAAAGAAAACTCCATCTTATTGCGATATCCGCTGGTGTTAGGCGCAGGAATTATTGGAATTTCAGCATTCCAAAATTCTTTAAACAGCGTTGCCAACATTTCTTGCTTGAGTTTTAGCTCGTATTCGTAGGGGATATTCAAAAATGAACATCCTCCGCAGATTCCAAAATCTGGGCAAGACGGATTTATCTCTTCTGGTGCAGGCTCAAGTACTTGCAGGATGCGTCCGAATCGTTGCTTTTTTTTGCGGCTGCATTCGGCCTCCACAAGCTGGCCGGGTAAGCTGTGCCTTACGATTACCTCGTCATCACCCAAAAAAGCAATACCCTTATCAGGATATCGTAAGTGATCGATTTTTAGTTGATTTATGGTTTTCTTTTTTTTAGCCATTTAACACCCCTAGTGCTTTTTGCACTGCCAAATTTACAAGGTCAGCCGCAGGCATAGCCTCAACACCCATGATTGAAATACGGCAGCGGCTTACAGGTATCAATATTTTTTGAGCGCGGCAAGATCCTATGGCCATGGCCATCACTCCTGTCACTTCGCCGCCAAGGGCATCTGTTGCTATTATCCCAATGGGGCCTATGACGATATGGGCATCTCTGCAGGCAACTACTACGGGATTTTCACCTGTTGCGCCGCTATCTGCCCCAGCTTTTAGCATGGTTGCTGTGGCTATGCTGTTTGTACCTACAGCGACAATTTCGGCATTTAAATGAGTGGTTTGCTTAAGTTGCTCTATCACAAGCCGCCCTAGCTTGCCTCCTTGGCCATCTATTACAACAATTTTTTTCATTTTTTCGTAAAACACCTCACTTTTTTGCCATCAAAACGGCAATCGTGTCTTTGATGGCTTGATAGCCTTTTTGTAAATCATCAATGTCTACAACCGATTTTTCTAGTGGACATAAATCTGTACCATCTCGGTTTATTATATTTTCTACTAAAAGGCCATGGCTTAAGGCGATACCTTTTTGCTGTAAATAATCTCGGCCGCTCTTGCTCATTATTTCACCGTGAACATAAGTAACCCCGCCTAGTGTTAAAAGCATGGCAGCGGCTTTGCCAATGACTTTGTCGGCTATTTGCATATCTTTTAGACGGTTGCTTTCTAAAAATCCTAAAATCGGTTTAACGCCTATGCCGCTGGTTTTGTCTATAATTTCGCCATCTTTCATCAGTACGCAGGTGGCCTCTCCGCTTTTTATGTAGTCTATGGCCTTGTTTAAATCTTTTATCATTTTCTTCATCCTCTCGTATGTTTATGATATTACTAAATCCGATAGTTGTAAAGCTTCATAATAACGGGGTATAATAAAAGTGCAGAGGAGTGATTTTAGTGGAACTAAAACAAAAAAACAGAGAAGAGATATCAGAAAATTACAAATGGAACTTAAACAGTCTGGTAGCTTCGGATGATGCATGGCAGCAAGGCATGGATAAGATAGGCACACAGTTAAAGAGCTTTACCGAACGTTATAAAGGTAATTTGAAAGATTTGCTGGCAGAATGCCTTACTGAGCGAGCAGCAATGGACGAAGCCTTTGAACGGCTTTACGTATACGCCACCATGAAGCATCACGAAGACACTACAAAATATCAAGATTTTGCAGATATGGCTAGCCGGCTTCATGTAGAATTGATGACGGCAGAATCTTTTATCGAACCAGAGATTTTGACTTTGGATGAAAGCAAATTACAAGCAGTAGAATTAGAACCTTTCAGACATTATCTTAATGATTTACTCAGGCAAAAGGAACATGTGATGTCTGCCGAGGTTGAAGCTATTTTGGCACAAGCGCAGGAAGTCGGCCAAGGCGCTAGCGATATTTTTGATATGCTGGATAACGCAGATATCAAGTTCGGCACTGTCACAGATGAGGACGGAAACCAAGTAGAGTTGACCCACAGCAGATACGGCGCACTGCTATCATCCCCAGATAGAGCACTACGCAAAACTGTATGGCACACATACTATGACAGCTATATGTATCTAAAAAATACACTGGCATCTACCTATGCTGCCAGTGTAAAAAAAGATGTGTTTTTCGCAAAAGCGCGGAACTACCCATCTGCTATGGAGGCGGCACTTTCTTCTAACAACATTCCAAAAACAGTATATACTGGGTTGATAGATACGGTACATGAATTTTTGCCTCAAATGCATCGTTATATGAAGTTGCGCAAAAAGGCATTACAACTATCAGAATTGCAAGTTTACGACCTATATACCCCTATGGTGAAGCAAGTCAATGACAATGTTAAATATGAAGATGCTGTGGAAACTGTACTAAAAAGCCTTGCGCCCTTAGGTGAGGCCTATCAAAAAGCATCAGAGGCCGGATTAAAGGGCGGTTGGATAGATGTTTATGAAAACGCAGGAAAAATGAGCGGGGCATACTCTTGGGGAGCCTACGGCGGGCATCCGTATATTTTGATGAACTATGAAAATAAAACTGATGATATGTTTACGCTAACCCATGAGCTTGGCCATGCGATGCACAGCTATTATTCCTGGGGAAACCAGCCGTATATCTATGGCGACTACACTATTTTTTTAGCGGAGGTAGCCTCTACCGTAAACGAGGCCTTGTTAATGGAGCATCTGCTTAAAAATACCACTGATCCAGCCATGACTGCATATTTAACGAACACATGGTTAGAGCAATTTCGCACAACGGTATTTAGACAAACGTTATTTGCCGAGTTTGAGATGATTACACATCAGATGGTAGAAGCTGGTGAACCACTAACTTTAGAAGCCTTAAACAAAGTTTACAGAGGTTTAAACGAAAAATACTATGGCAGCGAGCTAATATTAGATGACAAACTAGATTTAGAATGGGCGCGTATACCACATTTTTACCGTGCATTCTACGTATATCAATATGCTACGGGATATTCGGCAGCTATGGCTTTTGCTAAACGCATTTTAGCCGGTGGCGATGGGGTAGAAAAATATTTAGCATTTCTAAAAAGCGGATCTAGCGAATATTCTATTGATATACTAAAAAAAGCTGGGGTAGATATGTCTCAGCCTGCTCCTATAAAAGAAGCTTTAGAAAAATTTGGCGACTTGATTGGAGAGATGGAGAGGATATTATGAAGAACGATTGTATCTTTTGCGCAATAATTGATGGCGAAATGCCGTCATATAAAATTTATGAAGATGAGCTGTTTTACGTGATTTTGGATAGATTTCCAAAATGCTTAGGACACGCACTCATTTTAACAAAACGCCATGCACCGCATATTTTTGCACTTACTGATACATTTGATTCCAAGGTTTGATGGGGATGCAATGGCGGTGCAGTATAGGCGGGAAGATCCTGAAGATGAGGAGTTTTTAGAAATGGTTAAGAAACTTGAAAGTGCTTTGAATGGTGACGAGCAACCATGACTAAAAAAATAATTTGTTTATCTGGATTGGTAATGTTGATGCTGGTTTTGTTTTCGGGATGTCAAGATACGAGCCCCGAGACTACATTTCCTTTCATTGAAAGTGTACAGCAGCCTGTCTCAAGCATTGCCGATCCACCTACTATCGTCGCCCTTAATAATCCACTGCAGCTGGCCGCTCTTGAAACAGGGCGGCCAGCTTCTGCTGTTTTAAATATTGATAACGGGCTAATAGTATCTAATGCCGATAACACTCCTTTGTATCAAGTGCTTGAAGCCATGCAAGGCCGTATTATCCCGGTATTCCTGATAGAATTTGAGAATGCAGCAGAGGAGTTTATACAGTTTTACAATGATAATAATATACGAGATGGCATCGTAATGAGCAGTGATCCTGCGGTTTTGCTGCGTATGCGTGAAGGAGCTAGACATTTGCCAGGGGCATTGGTTGTTGATGCAAATGACATTTTTGATAAAGCAATTTTAGACCATTGGATTGCTACAGCCAACACCCATAAAGCCCGTATCTTGTACATACGTAATACCGACAGCCTCATCCCGCGGGATGCAATACTTTATATGCAAGCCAGAATGGCTAGTGTTTGGCTAGAGATTTGCCCTGACGATGTGCTTCAGCAATTACTAAGTGGCCCCAATGGTCTGGTAACCCATGATGTAAGCCAGCTGTATGAACTTTATGAAGCTTTTACTGTGGACAAGCCAATTATATTGCGTAGACCTCTTAATGTAGCTCACCGTGGATCTCCTTCAATTATACCGCAAAATACTCTTGAAGGTGCCATACAGGCTTTTGCAGATGGTGCGGATGTTGTAGAACTTGATATCATGATCACCAGCGACGAATATCTTGTTATTTTCCATGATAATGACGTAGGAAGACTCACCGGCTGTCCTCTAAATAGAAATGTTTGGGAAATGACATTAGAAGAAATACGGGAACTTACACCCAACTTGCATGGTGATTATATCCATTCTGCTGAATGGCATCCCAGAGATTTTGACCACGTGCAAATACCGACGATGCGAGAATATATGGAAGCATTTCATGGCGATAGTACCAAACTGATTTTTGCTGAAATTAAAGATTCTCAGGACACCACACGCTACACAAGAATCATTCAGGAAATGGCATTATTGTTGGATGAATTTGACATGCATAATCAAGTGGTTTTTATGTCGTTTAATCATGAAAGCAGTAAATATAACGCACTGCGACGCTATCTGCCTCAAATACCTTTTGCTGGGCTAAACTCAAGTGCTACCACGCCAGAGGATTTAATTCGCGAGC